>Ga0326727_10006562_pt1 | contig 31774 bp, 30 predicted proteins | sample MB2enrmetagenome_FD_207643 | JGI IMG/M metagenome (GOLD analysis project Ga0326727, IMG submission 207643) | Lab enriched peat soil microbial communities from McLean, Ithaca, NY, United States - MB29MY | ecosystem: Environmental > Terrestrial > Soil > Wetlands > Peat | place: USA: New York...
AATCGTCAGCGCCGCGTGAAACACCAGCGTCACCGCAGCCGGATAGCTCACCGCGACCTCCTCACGGTCGCGGCCGACAGGCGGTCCACGGCACGAAACAGGTAGCGTAGCACCACGTCCACAGCGACAATCGCCAACGCCGCGAGAAACAACATCATGACCGCAGCCGGATAGCTCACCGCGACCTCCCGACGGTCGCAGCCGACAGGCGATCGACAGCCCGGAACAGGTAGGGTAGCACCACGTCCACAGCGACAATCGCCAGCGCCGCGAGAAACACCAGCGTCACCGCAGCCGGATAACTCACCGCGACCTCCCGACGGTCGCGGCCGACAGGCGGTCAACGGCACGGAACAAGTAGCGTAGCACCACGTCCACAGCGACAATCGTCAGCGCCGCGTGAAACACCAGCGTCACCGCAGCCGGATAGCTCACCGCGACCTCCTCACGGTCGCGGCCGACAGGCGGTCCACGGCACGAAACAGGTAGGCCAGCAGGAACAGCAGCAGGATCGCCGCGGCGCCGAGCCCGATGGCTTTCAGCATGCCACGGTACCGCCAGCTCCGCGCCAGGCGCGCCTGATAATCCACGTCGAGGTTCTTCTCGAGGCGGTTCATGGTCCACGAAACACGTTCGGAAGCCAGCGGCGAATCCACGGTCACCTTGCCGAAGAAGATCGCCGCCTCGGTGGAGTGGCAATCCTGGCAGCCCTTCGCGCCCAGGGCTTGTGTTGCCGGACGCACGTCATGCGCGATGGGCCACAGGTACGGTTGCGCCTGCGCATTATCCTCGGCGACGAGTTTGCCGCCCTCGATGCGATGCAACTTTCCGCCCGCGATATACACGGCTGGGCCATCCTCGTCCAAAATGCGCAGCACCTGCTCCACCCAATGCTCGTCGGCGCTCAGCCAGCTTCCGTCGGCGGTGAGCGGAGCGGCGAGTTTGCCCTTGGCGAGAGCCCTCTTCACCTGATCGGGATGAATCGGCTTCACCGCGCCGTTTTGCAGCCGGCCCCAAAACGCCGGCCACACGAGCCGGTTGGGCGCCAGTTTACCGTCATCGTTGCGCGCGAATACGGGGTAATACAGGTGTGGGAGCGCCTCGGAAGACTTATTGACGTTGAATTCTCCCAGCCCGTGCGTCATGCCGTTCTTGAATTGGCGCGCGCTCTGCTCCGGCAGCGGGCCGGAGTGGCACGCCGTGCAGGTCATCTTCGCGAAATGCACCGGCGGAATGCCCTCATGGTCGGGATGCGGAGCGCCCATGGCGTTCCCTTCGGCGTGGCAGCCCTCGCAGGTAAGAGCAGAGGCCGCCCCGCCCTCGTAACCGCGTACCACCATGTGGTCGAGCCCATGGCGGTGACATTGGTTACAGCCGATGCCTCGCTCGAGGTGGATATCTTCGTGTTCCTTCCAACGCGCGGCGCCCGTGAACTGCACATCGGTATTGGTGTGGCAGTAGTAACACTGGCTGGCCTTCGCGTCGCGCACGATATCGAAGGCCACTTTGCCGCTAGGCAGGAAATTGGAGGATGCGTACTCCACCTTGGGAATTTGCGCTTGCAGCGAGTCCTCCACGGAGTTCGGCAGCAGGTAATCGAACAGATCGGGCATCTGTTGGGACGATCCCGTCACCAGCCCGAGCCCGCTGGCGGCGGCTGGGGCGTAGCGGAAATTCTCCCTGGCCACCTGGTTGGCGTACTCCGCCTGGTCGTATGCGGCCGACGCGTCATGGCACACCAGGCAGTTCCCTTCCAGGTTGCCGGACACCAGCCAGCGGGCGCGGTCGGCTTCGCTCGCGTGCTCTTCTGGACCGAATCCGCCGGCCGTTCGCCCACCGAAATGGATGGCGAATTCGCGTTCGCTCATCCCCACTTCTTGCGGCCGGTAGGTTCCCGGCCAGGAGCGATAGGAAAGCGGAATCTGGGTGGCGGTTTCGCGATCCACCAGCAGCCACGGCTGCCCGTCGCGGCCGGCTGGAACGCCCGCGCCGTTAACCAGTGAAGCCGTCGCGTTGAAGTGCCACCCGCGACTGATGGCCGCCACGTCATGGCAATCGCCGCCGCAAGTCTGCGAAACGGAAAACGGCAGCGCGCGGCGGTCGCCGGGCTGTATGGTATCGCCTTCGGGGTCGCGCAGCGGGATGATGTGGGCCGGCTGTCCTCGGCTGCCGGCGCTGTTGTCGCCCAGTTTGGGCTTGATCTCAGCCGGCTTCGCTCTATCGACCGCTTTCGCCGCGGGCTGTTGTGCTTCCAGCAGGCACATGGTAGCCAGTGCCGCTGCCGTCAAGAAACGGGCCGTCCGCATGTCAGATCTCGAAATCTTCCGGCTTGAATTCCAGGCGCCGCTGGGCTTCCACCGCCTCATTCACCTTGAGGACCGTGACCGCCGTCTCATACCCGATCTCCCCCGGGCAGTTGAGCTTGTTTCTGCCGCGCACCGCGCCGAAAAAGTTCTCCAGGTGCGGCTGGTGATACTTCTTGCGCATCTCCACCGGGATGCCGTAACTGGGCGGCGGAGCGGTCTCGCGCACGTCCAGCACCACCGCCGTGGCGGCCGGTTTGGGCTCCTCCTTGGGCGCCACCAGCAGCCCGTCTTTCACGTACGACTTCCAATCCGGGGCGTTGGCCGTATCGCGATAGATCGACCCGCGCCCGGCCGATTCGGAAATCTCCAGCGCGCCCTGGTCGCCCATGAAGACTTCGTAGTAGCCGCCGAATCCGTTGGTGGTGATGGTCTGATAGAAGGCCCGCGCCGCGCCGCTGGGAGTCTGGTAGTCGAAAATCGCCATCACGGTGTCGTACCACTGGTGGGTGGCCTTGTTGTAGTAGTCGGTGCCGCCGCTCGCGGTGACGCCCGTGGGCCGCGCATTGAGGAACCAGTTGAAGATGTCGATCTGGTGCGAGCCCAGATCGACGATCGGGCCTCCGCCCAGACCGCGGTACCAGCGCCAGTTGAGGAACTGCTGCATCGACTGGAAGCCGTACTTTTCAAGCACCTCCGGCTTGATGTTGTAGCGCGCCGGGATGGTGGCAAAGTCGCGTTTGGCGCGGTTCCATTGGCCGTTGGCCACCGTCATCCGGCCCAGCAATTTGGCTTCGTTGATTAATCGCTGGTAGCAGAACAGGTAGCGCGGATTGCTGCGCCGCTGGTGGCCGATTTGCAGCAGCCTTCCGGTTTCCCGCGCGGTCTGGACCATGCGCCGCGCGTCCGCCAGGTTGTTGGACATCTCCTTTTCGCAGTAGACCTGGAGCCCGGCTTTCATGGCGGCGATGGCATGTTCGGCGTGCCAGAAATCGGGCGTGGCCACGAGAACCGCGTCCAGATGGTCCTTTTCTTTATCGAGGAACTCCTTGTAATCCACGTAGGCGCGGTTGGGATGGCCGCTGTCGGTCAACAGGCGGGAGACGCGCCGCTGGTTGTACTCGGTCCAGATATCGCAAACCGCCGCGAAGCGGATGTTGGGAATCTGCAGAGCGGCATCGAGCAACACCTGCCCCTGCGCGCCGGCCCCGATTATCCCCACGCGCACTTCGTTGGAGGCCAGGTTCGCCGCGCGGATGGGTTTGGCGCCGAGCATCAGGCCGGCCCCCGCGGCGGCCGTGGTGGCCAGCAGGAAATCCCGTCGGTCCATGGAATCCCTCGCAGGGGCAGACTGAGGCTTGGGCGCGTTGACATCGGACATGGGTACCTTCATAGCGGAAAAAGTGGTAAACACCAGACTACTTCGATTGCGCCTGTTCGCGCCACTGGCATGTGGACAAAATTAGGCGGACGTCCAGGCTCGGCATCCGGATCTCCTTCGACCACGCGGTTCGGGTTCAGTGAGCCGCGCGTGCGGCGGGTTGCTCGCGATTAGGCCTCAAGTGCGCCTATGGCCGCTTGTAGCTGCGTTTTTGTCTGCGGCGGTATAATGAGGTTGCCATGAAGCTGGAGATTGAGGTCAACGTTGCCGACGATGCAGCCGACAAGGCGGGACTTCAGGAACACCTGCGCAAAGAGGCTATCCTGGCCCTTTTTTCGGATCGCAGAATCCCGGCGGGCAAGGCGGCCCATGAACTCGGCCTCGAGCGCATCGCGTTTATGGAACTGCTGAAGCGGCGCGGCATTCCTTACGTCGTCTATACGGCGGATGATTGGGACGATGACGCCAGGGCGCTGGACGAATTCGAGAGACGGGGCAGGTTGACTGGCGGCGGTAGCTGAAACGCCCACCCCGTTCGTTGCCCGCATAAGACGGCCATCGACCTCGATCATGGCTATTCACCGCAGGCCCCTGATAAAGATACGGTGGGGCGAGTTGAACACCCGCCGCCCTGCGCCCAAGGCAGTTTCAGGTGTCCGGCAGAAGTACCTCGTTCTCAACTGCTTCCGCTTCAAGCCGATGCGTCTAACCTGTTGAACCCTGCGGAGGGCAATTATATACGTGACCGACCGCCCATTCTCTCGCATAATTGACTCATGGACGGCCTCAAAACTCTGCAAGACGCGGTTCTCTACCTCAGCGATTTCGAAACCTGCAGGGCTGTCATGACGAAGTCGCGGTGGCCGGATGGCGCCATCCGCTGCCCGCGCTGCAATTCCGACCATGTGGTATGGCTTGAAAAGGCCCGCGTCTGGAAGTGCTACCGGAAGCACGATCATCCAAAGTTCTCGCTCAAGACCAACACCGTTTTTGAGGACTCTCCTCTCGGTCTCGACAAATGGCTACCCGCGCTATGGCTCGTGGTGAACTGCAAGAACGGAGTCAGTTCATGCAAGACCGCCCGCGACCTGGGCGTGACTCAGAAGACAGCTTGGTTCGTGAACCACCGGCTCCGCTTTGCCCTCAAGGACGGTGGGTTCGGCCCGCTCTCCGGCGAAGTGGAAGCGGGCGAAACCTTCATCGGCGGCAAGGCGCGCAACATGCACGTTGAGAAACGGAAGCGCCGCATCACCGGTTCGGGCGGCCACAATAAGACCGGCGTCATGGGGATCGTAGAACGCGGCGGCAAAGTGTGCACGAAGGTCGTTGACACCACCAAGAAGAAAACCCTCCAGAGCGAAATTCGCAGGCACGTCGAAGCGGGCTCCGCGCTATATACCGATTCGCTGCTCTCCTATGACGGGCTTGAGGGAGAGTACGCGCACCTGGTTGTCGATCACGGGGTCCAGTACGTCGATGGCCGCGTCCACACTATACGGGCTTGAGAACTTCTGGAGTCTGTTGAAGCGCGGCCTCAGCGGGACCTACGTGAGCTTGGAACCGTCCCATCTTATCCGTTACCTGGACGAACAAACTTTGCGCTACAACAGCCGCAAGGACATGGATGGCGGGCGCCGGCTCATTCTCGCGCTGTCACAGGTAACTGGAAAGCGGCTTACCTACGAGCACCTCACAAGCAAGGACCGCGCCGAGAGTCAGGAGCCCGCGCTGAAGGTCATCTGAAACGGCAACGCAGAGGAAAAACGAAAGGCTCGTTAGTCCCTGGGAGCAGCGGGTTTTTTTCTTTTGGGAGACGCTTTCCTGAAGGGATTCGGCACCGCACTTTTGGGTACCGAGAGAACCGTTTTCAGCGCCCGCGTGAAGCGTTCCGCTGCCTCCCGTCCTTCGATCATCTCGGCGGGCTTCATGGCTCTATGGTAGTCCACTTCTTGCCCCTCCAGATGAGGGGGGTTCGCCTCGTTTCAGAAATTCTCGACGCAAGAAGCTTCAGAAAATCGCGCACGTGTATGAAGGCGGAGTGCGCTTCGTCGGGGCCGTACTCTTCACGGCTGTGCATGACGCGATTGCGAAATTTGTTCTTGAATCTTCTGAACTCCATCATCGCACCGTGGTAGAACTCAAACTGCGCCTCTCGGGCAAGCGTTTTCGGATACCCCTGGATGGCGGTCTCCGCAGCCTCCAGTTGCCGTATGATGTCCTCCCATGTTGCGAGGTCGAGAACTGCTTTCTTCGGCAGCACAACGCGCCGGTCCCGTGCCAATGCCCTAAGGCCGTGCTCCGCCGCCCGCATTAGATGAAATACCGCCGCGGTGTTAAGTTCGACGGCGAGGCTGTTTCCGGCGTCGATAATGTCCCTTCGCGCGGAGGGAAAGCTCTTAAAGACCCACTGACCGAACAGCCTCTCCTGATCCACATAATGCCCGCGTTCTTGGGAAAGCTTCAAAAAGACGTGATTGCTGATCTCTTCATCGACCGCTTCACGTATATTCCGGAGCTCCGTCGAAACCGCGAGACTGTTGAGTGCTCGACGTCGGCCTTTCAGGACAATCTCGCTGCTGCTCAGTTTCCGTGCAGCATTCTGCAATCCGAAGTGCGCGCAGAATTCCTTGAAATCTTCGACCTGTGCGGCAATGCTCCTTCGCTCCCCATCGTCAATCCATGGAGCATTATCGGGGCCACCTCTGATCTCAAGCGACATGTAAAGGACATCCATGAAATGCTGATGGTGGAGTAACTCGCCTAGCTGAAAAATGTTCACGATGTCCAAGAAGCTCACCAGCCTGTTGGAATTCTCGCGAACGAGGCAGACCGGCAGCCCGTCTCAGCTGATGAAAATCGAATCGGCAGTTGCCGACGTCGCGGACCAACCCCTATAATAAATTGGCTGCGAGCCAGCGCCAACGGGCTTCGGCTTTCAAACAGGGCCAAAACATTCAGGGGGCTACTTTGTAGCCCCTTTGCCATTTAAAGTCTACCATTTTGGGGGTCCGGTAAGTATATAATTGCCCTAATTTGAGACTAACGGCTCGTCGGGCGGCTCACGAAAGTCCGCTTTAGACGTTCCAGGTTCCTCATCCGTAATCACCGTCATCACCGTAATCATCATCGCCACGCCAACACTCTCCAGCTTGGCCGCTGAAGGCGCGCAGCGGCCTCAAAATCGCCCTGCACCAGCCCGGTAGACCAACAGGCATCGCCGGCGACGGGCGGCGCCCGTTTCTCAGGTCGGAGTTCTCTACTCCTCCGGGGGAACCGAAAGACAGCTTCTCCATCGGCGTCAGGCGGCGCAATACCCACCACATCAAATTGCTGACGGGTGACATCAATTGCTGACAGGTGGTAACATTTCAACCGGAATGAGAATGCGCCAAACGTCGTGCAGATCCTCCTTTGTGGCACGGGGTTCCCGGCTGCGGCGAACCATCCTGGCGTGCCTCCTGTCCACGCCGCTGCCCGCTGCGTTCGGGCAAATGGCCCTGACTACAGCTCGAATTGCAGCCAAGGTCTCGCCCTCCGTTGTGGTGATTCAGGGAAAGACCGATTCAGGGGAAGTCTTGGGAAGCGGCTTCATCATCTCCAAGGACGGAGAGATCGTCACGAATCTTCACGTCGTCCGGGACCTGAAGACCGCAAGCGTTCACATTCCGAACCGCCCAATCGGACGTGGATGGAGTATCGAAGGCAAAGTCTTAGATTCTGTCGTCGTCCTTGCTACGGACGAAACCAAAGACTTAGCAATCATAAAGGTAGCTGGCGTTGACCTTCCCGTTCTGGCCTTGGGCAACTCCGATACGCTAACTGTGGGGGAGCCAGTAGTCGTCGTGGGTAGTCCTCTTGGTTTGGATGCAACAGTTACAGCCGGAATTCTGAGTGCCATACGGGATAGCGGCGAAGGCTACACAGTTCTCCAAACTGATGCCGCTGTCAATCACGGCAATAGCGGCGGTCCACTAGTCAGTGCTACCGGTTTGGCGGTCGGTGTAATCTCGTCCATATTGCGCTCTGACTCCGCACAGGGTTTGAACTTCGCAGTCCCAATCAACTACGTGCGTGGACTATTGCACAACCTTCATGGCCCAATGACCCTGGAGCAAATGCGGGGAAGCCTTCCTCCAAAGGCAACTACGGGAGAACAGACCCGGGGGCCTACTCTCCAAGAGACACTAGCGTGGCTGAGAGAGACGATTCCTCTTGGCATGGTGCAGACCGTATACACTACTGACGATGGCCTCACAGGAACCTATACGACGCAAGCCAAAGCGTGGGGCCTTGCGTCTTGTATGGTAACGGTAGGCGACGAGACGACAGAGGATCGTGGCGTGTTACACGTTATCGGCACCTCTAGCAACTCCTTCGCTTTGGGGAGCATCAAAGAAGGCGCTGTCGTCAAAATGGATTCCGCAACACTGGATAAGTTCACATTTGTATCTGGCGACCGATGGAAATACAGGATAACCCTCACGAGTAAATCGCAGGACATCGTGCGACACGTTTCAGTCTCCTCTATGTCCTTCCCACCAAGAACCGACAGGGTAGGCGAGCTCCAGTTGTATTTCATTGACGAGATGGTGGCGAGACGCGTTTATGAGGCATTCCTTCACGCCGCTAGTCTTTGCCGGGACAATAAAGAACCATTTTGAGCCAAGCGACAAACAGCGAAGGCCGTCTAGGTGCAATTCGATGTGGTGGCCGTTCAAGAAGGGGTCGCGTCCGGCCCTTCCCGTCGCTGCCGGGACGATGCTGTACCAAATAGCATCGGCGGAACCGTCAGGTTTTGTCGTTTAATCGGCATGAGCCGAAACACCTTTGGCTGTCCCTTTTCGATTACGCTCCGGTACGCTGGGATTGCCGTGAAGATTGTAGTGGACATTCCGATCCCGAGGGGCCCGTTGACGAGAGCGCCAAGGAGAGCCCTCGCCGCGATGCTCTCGAGGCTGCCGTTTTGCCGCTCTTCGATGAGCGCCGTATTTCCTCGGCCGAGGCGCCCAAGATCTGGGGCTGACCCGGATTCAGTTTATGGAACTGGCGCGCAAGCGGGACATTCCGCAATACGACTACACCTCCGGCGATCTGGCCGAAAACCTCTCCGATCTGGAGAAGATCCAGGAACATATGCCGCCATCGACCCTCCCGCAGTGATGGGATGATCGTCGTCTCCAACAGCAATTCTGACTTGCTCCCCAGGCCCTTCGGCGGAATCCATATTCCATCGGCCATGTGCCGTCTCGGTTCGCGAGGGGTCGGCCCTTCTTATTCTATCTACAGCGGTACAATGAAGAGGCCGTGAAGCTGGAGATAGAGCTGGAAGTTCCCGACGGCGTCTTCGACAAGGTCGCCGAAGCCGAGCTCATTCGCTCGGTCAAGGCGCAGACTGCCCTCAGACTCTATGCCGATGAACGCATCACCACGGGCGAGGCGGCTGAAATGCTCGGTTTGACGCGCATTCAGTTTCTCGACCTGCTGGGCCGGACGGGGGTGGGGTTTCGGGTTGAACTCGACGAAGAGGACTTCGCGCAGATCCGGCAACGTCGCGAAGATCATGCGCGGCAGAACGGCCGGTGAGTGCGGTCGTCTCCGACAGTAGCCCGCTGAACTATCTGGCGTTGCTGTCGGATTTCGATCTGCTCCGCCAAATCTATCGGACCGTCATAATTCCTCCCGCCGTATATCGCGAGGTTGTGGAAAGCGGCGCGGACTACCCGGTCGCCAAAGCCGTGCAAGCAGCTCTCGGAAATTGGATCTCCGTCGCTGCGCCTCCCAGTGCCGTGCAAGTGGCAAGTCTTCGTAGTGCCTTTCATCTGGACCTCGGGGAAAGTGAGGCGATCTTGGTCGCGGAAGCGCTCGGGAATACGCCGGTTCTGATGGACGAGCGGCGCGGCGCGCAGTGTGCCCGTTCGCGCGGCTTGCTTGTACTGCGGACTCCCCTGATCTACGCCGACGCGAAGATTCTCGGTCTGATCGGTAGTATTCAAGAGAAGCTCGACAAACTACGCTCCCCACGGATTTCGGCTCTCGAATCGTCACTATGAGCAAATCCTGAGGGATCTCGGCGAGTTGTAGCCCCGCAGCACCGGTCTCAAATTCCGGCCTGCTTCGATTTCGGGGCCACGGGCGCCACCTATGCCCCGTTTCCATCCGGACTCCGTGCGATCCGTTCCTGAATCCTATTGGCAGCCGGCGCGAGTTCCCTGCCCCGATCGAAGACGCGCGGCGGCGATCCGAGCAGTTCCGCGATAAGTTTGGCGGCAAGGTGTAATTATTGGCCTCTCAGTTCCCGGACGGCCGGCAGTACACCGTTGCGCTTGACGCCTCGGCGGAAGCGGCCCACTTTCGAAGTGACGTAAGAATTCAATTCGTCCGCGTGCGCAGAAACTCGACCAGCGATTCGAACGAGATGCCCCAAGCGATGCTGATACCCTCGTAGCCCTTCAATTCCACCTCGCGGCGGGCGAACGGAGAGTCCGGATCCAGCCCCAACTCCGTAAAAGTCCTTTCGCCGAGAGCGATCCCGAAGCCGATCTGCTTGGTAGCGGCCTCCAGCCGGAACGCCGCGTTGACCGTGTCGCCGAGCGCGGTGTATTCCGAGCCGCCCACGATTGCCGGACCGGTGTTCACCCCCGCCCCAATCCGCAACGGTGCGGGCAGCGGAAGCGAACGGCTGATCTCGGCGGTCGCGGCGTTGATCTCGCTGATGGCGCGGAGCGCGCGCAGCAGGTCGTCACCCATGTTTTCGGGCTGGTCATGCACCCATACGGCCATCACCGCGTCCCCGATGTACTTTTGCGCCCAGCTTCCCAATCGTTGGGCGATCTGGCCGGAACGCAGAAACCAGGTACCGATGGTCTGCGACAACAGCGATTCCGATACCTGGCGCGCCAGCGGCGTGAAATCGCGGATATCCACCACCACGATAGTCGTCAAGCTGTGGGTATGCAGCGCGGTGGTGGGCATGTTGCGCGTAGTGATTTCGCGCGTTTCCAAAGTCGAGCTCGTGGCCAGTGGATTGCGAAAGATCAGTTCCTGGTCGCCGAAAACCAGGCGGTCCTTGTCGTTCAACATCAGGGGCAGGCTCACACGGCGGGCGTTCACAAAGGAACCGTTGCGGCTGCCCAGATCCACCAGCGAGTATTCGCCGCCGTCTTTGCGCTGGATCAGGGCGTGCAGGCGGGAGACGGAGCGGCTATCCAGCATCACCGCGCAGCCGTCGCCGCGGCCAATCGCCCACGACTGGCCATCGGCCAGAGGGAAGCGGCGGCCGGTGGATTCCAGCAGGAGAAATGCTTCCACGGCGGTGGGTGTCACTGATCCAATGTAGCAGAACGCCTGAAGCGATTCTGGGTGTTGGAGTAGTACAAACAGTACATTTAAGCCCGTAATTTTCGGCAGCCCGCGGTTAAACTATTTTTTGGAAGGCGCCGATAACATTAACCGGGAACCTCTGATGGCCATTTCATACATCTTCGTATACCTGCAGTTGTTGGACCTGCTGACCACGCTGGTGGGCCTCAAACTGGGAGCCAGAGAAGCCAGCCCGTTCATTCGGATGCTGATGTACGCCGGTCCGGCCTCCGGGGTAATGGCCTCCAAGATCCTGTCGCTCGGTCTCGGCGCCCTGTGCATTTACTTCAAGAAAAACCATCTCATCCGCTGGATCTCGTATTGGTATGGCGGGCTGATCGTTTGGAACCTGATGGTGCTGCTGGCATCGCCCAGTCCCATGCCGCGGTAGGCGCACCGGCCCGCAAAGTTTACTGGCATTGGAAAGCAGAGTGCCCTTGGCCCTTTTGTGGCATGACGGCGGGCTGAAGAGGGAGTTGCAAAATTCCCGAATCCGCTTGCTTACGCGCGCGGCTCCGTAGAAGCACGTTGAATCGCGGGTGCTTACAGAGCCGCGACCGAAAGGGAGCGGTCGCGCCATTGAATTTTGCAACTCCCTCTGAAGCCCGCCCCTCGAGATTGGCAATTTGCCCCTTGAATGACGGGCTGAAGCCCGCCCCACGTCCAGCTTCAGCCCGCCGTGGCCGGCTTCTAGCCGATCGCTGATTGCTTCTCCCGAAAATTCGCAAAATCGATCAAGCGGCCCGTTGCCGGCGATCCTATACTCGCATTGGAGGCAAAACATGATTGCGTGGAAACGGGCGGCGCTTCTGGGGCTCGGGAGTTGGGCCATTCCTTTCGCGTTCTCCTTTCTCTTGTTCCCCCTGAAGAAGTCCAACGCGCCGCTATTCGAGACCTTGATGATGCTCGCGGAGCTCGTCACGGCGGGCGCGCTGTTTCAGCTCTATTTTCGCGGCCGCGCGGTGTCGACCGGCGAAGCGCTGCGAGTCGGCGTGCTGTGGCTCGCCGTGAACCTGATAATGGATTACCCCATGTTCTCTCACGGCCCGATGAAGATGGAAGTATGGGCGTATTACAGCGAGATCGGGCTGGTCTACCTCACGTTCCCGGCGTTCGGATTCTGGGCCTCGCGGCTGGCGCGCCCGTGAAGCCATCCACCGAACAGGACTACTACGAGCGCATCGTACGAACGCTCGTGTACATCCAGCGGCATCTGGATGACGAGCTGGAACTGGAGAGTCTGGCGTCCATCGCCGCCTTCTCGCGGTTCCATTTCCATCGTGTTTTTGGGGGCCTGGTGGGGGAATCGCTGAAGGAGCACGTCCGCCGCCTGCGGCTGGAGCGTGCCGCCCAGGCCCTCCAGCATCACGATGGCCCCATCATCGAAATCGCGCTCGCGGCAGGCTTCGAGACGCATGAATCATTTACGAGGGCATTTGGAGCTATGTTTGACGTATCCCCTTCCGATTACCGCGCGGCACATCGGCCCGCGCCTGAGTCCGCTTCCGGCGCGCACCTGGACGATGTTTCCGGGTATCATCCGCCCGATTATGGAGAGCCTCTCCCGGTCGAGGTGAAGGAACTGCCGGCAATCAAGATTGTGTTCCTGCGCCACGTCGGCCCCTACTCACAGGTGGGCGCAACGTGGGGCCGGCTGATGAGTTGGGCCGGCATGCGCGGCCTGCTGGGTGCGCATTCGCGCACGATCGGCATTGTCCACGACGATCCCGATGTCACACCCACCGGCAAGGTCCGCTACGACGCCGCGGTAGTGGTCAACCGTCCCGTGGAGCCGGAGGGCGAGTTTGGCGTAACGGAGATCCCCGGCGGCAAGTACGCCGTCTTCACGCACCACGGATCGTATGAAACGCTGGGGAAGACTTACCAGCGCTTTTTCGGCGGCTGGCTGCCGAAGAGCGGCCGCGAACTACGCGACTCCGAAGCCTTCGAGGAGTATCTGAACTCCCCTATGAATACCCGGCCGGAAGACCTCCTGACGCGCATTCATGTGCCTCTGGCGTAATAGAAGTTCGCTATTGCCGCACTTCGGGCGCCGCTGTAGCATATCCCCATGAAGACTCAGAAACCCGGATGGTTGTTTCTGTTGTTCTGGCTGCTCTTCGCGGCGGCAGCCTGGGGACTAATCGTCTATCCCATATATGTAATCCGGCCTTTCCGCCATCAGGGCCCAAGGGAACTGCTGGTGGCCCTGGCGGTGATTCGCTACCGGACAATCCCGATGGCCCTTTGCCTGGCCGGCGCACTGGCCGCGGCCGTCTGGTATTGGCGAATCGAGCGCCGCAAACTGCGCCGCGTCTTCTCCGCGGCGGGCGTGGCCGTGGTCGCCGTGGCTGCCCTGCTCTCCCGCGTCAACGTGTATGAGCTGATGTTTCATCCCGCCGGACCGCCCGGCATTTCCCCTGCCGCCGAGTCGAAACTCGATGGCGGCGAGATGGTGATCGCCGTAAAGATCGCGGGCAGTGCGCGCGCGTACCCCATCCGCAGCATGTCTTATCACCATATTTACAATGACGTGGTCGCCGGGGAGCCGATCGCAGCTACTTATTGAACGCTCTGTCACACCGGTCTGGTGTGGAGATCCGAAATCGACGGTCTGCGGCTGACGTTTCACTTGGCCGGCATCAATAACCAGAACTTTCTGATGCGCGACGAACAGACGGGAACGTTCTGGCAGCAGATCAGCGGGCGCGCCGTGTCGGGACCGCTGGCGGGACGGTCTCTGACACTGGTCCCGAGCGACGAGCTCAGCTTCGCGCTCTGGAAGTCGGAAGAGCCGCAAGGCACCGTGGTCAAAGATGTGGCCGCTTATGTCGCCGAATATTCGCCCAAAGATTGGGACGTCCATATGGCCAAAGCGCCCACCGTCCTGAGCTTCCGGGAGCGCGGCATGGAGCCGCGCGATATCGTCATGGGCGTAGCGGCATTCGGCAGCAGCCGCGCTTTCCGCTATGACGCCCTGGTTCACGACAAGCTGGTGATGGACCACGTCGGATTGGAACCCGTGATGCTCGCGCTGGGGCCGGACGGCGCATCGATCCGGGTTTTCCGGCGGCATATTTCCGGAGTCGACCCGGCTCCGGATTTCTATCGTGTGGAGGGGCAGGCAGCTCTATTCATGGACGACGCCACCGGCAGCGGGTGGAATTTTCAGGGCTGCGCCATCTCCGGCAAATTGCGGGGAGTTTGCCTGGATAGGGTGGAAGCCATCAAGGATTACTGGTTCGACTGGCGCAATTACCATGCGGATACTTCGATTTTTCCGGGTAACTTGCGGCGTTAGCCTCAGCCTTCACTTGACATATCGCCGCGCCATCGCTCACGCTAGACCTTTATGCCCATCTTGCAGGTCGTCGTCCTGGGTGTGATCCAGGGCCTCACCGAATTTCTGCCGGTAAGCAGCACCGCGCACCTCTACCTCACCTCCTGGCTGCTCGGATGGCAAACCGAAGCCTTGAATTTCGACATCATGCTTCACGTGGGGACGCTGGTCGCCCTGATTCTCTATTTCTTCCGCGACTGGATGCAGATCATCGGCCAGGCATTCGGCTTGCGCGTGGGCCACGACAACGAATTGCGGCTGAATCACATGCTGCTGTGGCTTTTGGTCATCGGCACCATGCCGATCGCGGTGGTGGGCTTCCTTTTTGAAAAACAGGCGGATACTGTCTGGCGTACTCCCTGGGTGATGGGGACTATGCTGATCGCGGTGGGCGTGCTCATGTATGTGGCCGAGAATGCCAGCCGGAAGGCCCGCGATCTGGCATCCGTAAACGGGCCGGACGCGGTGGTGATCGGGGTAGCCCAGGCTTTGGCCGTCATCCCCGGAACTTCGCGCAGCGGAATCACCATCTCGGCGGGACTTTTTCGCGATCTGACCAGCCAGACCGCGGCCCGTTTTTCGTTCTTGCTTTCGGCGCCGGCGATCGGCGGCGCGGCCGCCAAGGCTTTCTGGGACATGCATAAGGCGCACCAACTGCACGCCGTGCTGGAGACCCCGTTTCTGGTGGGCGTGGCGGTGAGCGCCGTCACGGGCTGCCTGGTGATCGGCTGGTTTCTGCAATACTTGCGTCGCAGCTCGCTTCGTCCGTTCGTGTACTATCGGATTATTTTTGGCATAATAGTGCTTGCTCTGGCTTTCATCCGCCGGCCAGCGTGATGAAGCTTCTATCTCCGACGCAACATAAACGGCTGAACGAAGTCCTCGGGTTCCTGCTGCTCTCGCTGGGCTTGGTGATGCTGCTCAGCCTGGTGTCTTACCACACCCAGGATCCGTCGTGGGACACCGCCGCGGAGGCCCAACCCCTCAACCTGATCGGTTATCCCGGTTCTTACGCCTCCGACCTGTTATTCCAGGCCTTCGGAGCCACCGCGTTCCTCTTCCCGCTGCTGCTGTTCCTGCTGGCGTGGAAATGGATCCATTCGGAGGCGCTGGAAGGCGGCGTGGCCAAGCTCATCGGCGCCGTAATGCTCACCATGGGCGCCAGTGCCGGGTTGGCATTTCTGCCGTGGCGCATGTTTGGAGGCGCCATCCGGATGGGCGGCACCGCGGGCTACCTGCTGGCCCGTTACCTTTTAAGTACCTTGAATCTGGCGGGCGCCATCGTCGCCATCCTCACCTCGGTCGTGGTTTCGGTGTACCTGGTGTCGTCGTTCACTCTGGCGAAGGCCATGGACTGGTTCGCCGGCCCCCGCGCCTGGTTCCGCAGGCGCGCCGCCCAATGGCGGGCCTGGAGGGACGAAGTTCAAGCCCGCTCCCTGGAGAAAGCGCGGGAGCGCGACCGCAAACGGCGCGAGACGAAGCAACTGAAAGCCCGCAAAACGCAGACCGTGGCGGCCGAGCCGGAACCGGCGGCCGACACTCCGCCCTGGGAAACCGCGGAAACACAAGATGCGCCACAAGCGCCGGCCGAGCCGGAGTACGCCGCGGAGGAAGAGATCCCCATCTGCCCCATGGAAGATCTTCCGCCCATGCCGCCGCCCATCCCCGTGCCGCTGGCCGCGGCCGAACTTGCGCCCGAAGCTGGATTCCGCGCGGTCTTCACTCTGCCCTCCACCGAACTGCTCAATGAAATTCCCGGCCGCAGTACCTATGACGAGCAGGAACTGAAAGAAACGGCCGTCAAGATCAAATCCAAGTTCGAAGAGTTCGGCGTGCTGGGCAACGTGGTGCAGATCAACCCCGGCCCGGTGGTGACCACTTTCGAGTTCAAGCCCGATGCCGGCATCAAATACAGCCGCATCACCAACCTTACGGAAGATCTGTGCCTCGGCCTGCAGGCCGAATCCATCCTCATCGAGCGCATCCCCGGCAAACCCACGGTGGGCATCGAAGTGCCCAATACCAAGCGCGAAGTAATCGCCCTGCGCCAGATGCTGGAGAGCGACGAATTCGCGCAATCGGCCTCGCGCCTCACCATTCCGCTGGGCAAGGACATCAATGGCCGCATACGCATGGCGGCGCTGGAATCCATGCCGCACCTGCTCATCGCCGGGTCGACCGGTTCCGGCAAGAGCGTCATGATCAACTCCATGATTATGTCGATTCTCTACAAATCGACGCCCGCGGAGGTCCGCATGATCATGGTGGACCCGAAACGCGTGGAACTGGGCCTTTTCGAAGGCATTCCGCACCTGTTGACCCCGGTGATCATCGACCCGAAAAAAGCCACCAATGCGCTGCGCAACGCGGTGCTCGAAATGGAGCGCCGGCTGCGCCTGCTGGCCGAGTACGGAGTGCGCAATATCGACCAGTTCAATAAGAAGGTCCGCAAGCTGCAGGAGCAGCCGCGCGATCTTTTCGCCGATGCCGAAACCGAACCGACCAGCGAAGACCTGCGCCCGCTGCCGTACATCCTGATCCTGATCGACGAGTTGGCCGACCTGATGATGCTGGAAGGCAAGAACGTGGAAGAGAGCGTCACGCGCCTGGCGCAAATGGCTCGCGCAGTGGGCATGCACCTGGTGCTGGCCACGCAGCGCCCCAGCGTGGACGTGATCACCGGCCTGATCAAAGCCAATTTCCCCTCGCGCATCAGCTTCCGGGTGGCCACCCGCGTGGACTCCCGTACGGTGCTCGATGTGATGGGCGCGGAACACCTGCTGGGCAAGGGCGACATGCTGTTTCTACCGCCGGGATCCTCGCGGCTGACGCGCGTGCACGGCGCCTTCGTCACCGAGACGGAGATCGGCCGCGTGGTGGATTTCTGGAAGGCGCAGGCCACGCCGGAGTACGACCAGTCGTTCCTGATCGCTCCGCCCACCGACGACGAGGAAGCTTCCGCCGAGGACGCGGCCAACGCGGAGCAGGACCCCATGTACGAAGAGGCCGTGCGTCTGGTCTTGCAGATGGGGAAGGCTTCGACTTCCACGCTGCAGCGCCATTTGCGGCTGGGCTACGGCCGCGCGGCGCGCATTCTCGACATGATGCAGCGCGACGGCATCATCGGGCCGCCGGACGGCAGCAAGCCGCGCGAAGTTTTGAAGCGCCCCGATTGGCTGCGCGAAGTGGAAACCCGGTAAAAAGAAGCTCGCCGGACCAAAATGGTCCGAAACGAAGATTGAATTTACCTGAACAAAGGGCTTAGCCGCTCTGGCCGGACCATTTTGGTCTGAACGGGGCGCCAATGGCGCTCGCGTCGCGTATGTGAGGCGGACCCCTTGAGGGTTAACGTAAGCGAGCCGCCCCCCAAGGAATTGACTTTGTTGCGTCGCAAGAACCTAGCGCGTTTCTCCATCCTTAAACCGGGCAAGCTTCCCACAACGCGACTTCCGGCCCCCATCGCCCAAATCCGAGCTTTGTACGAGTGGCGCGTGATACGGACGGAGCGAACGCATCGGTAAACACTTGGCGACCAGGGAGGACCAACCGTACGGAACAGCCGGTTCGAGGCGCCGGCCAGTGTCCGAGACGGCGACAACACGACCCGGTGAATCGCTTCCGGGTGAGGCCATCCGCTCAGAGTTCAGGGCCGCGTTCCTCGTCAACCTGGGGCGCACAGGACCGTTCGGGAGGAAAGAGTCCCGCCCGATCAGCCATTTACTAGAATAGAAGGCTGGACCATCGCCGGGCCTTTCTGGCCAAGGACAACTACACAAGACAATCCAGCCTGGCATGAAGATGAGAAACCGATTCCGCTGCGTCTGGACAGTTTCGGGTGTGGCCGGCGGAGTGTTTCTCGTTTGGCTCGCCGCCATCGCGGCACCCTCGTCATTGTTCTACTATCGGGTCCAACGCTCGAATGTGGTCTTTCATTCGAGAATACGGCTGCCCGGCGAGACGATGGTCTTTCTGGACGAAGCTATCCGCCGGATCTCATATTCCCCTCTGTACTCTGAGAATGACAAATATGATGTTTTCCTCTGCGATTCACCCGCGCTATTCGAAGCACTGACGTTCGGCGCGAGGGGCGGTGGCATCACCAATTTCTGGTCGAACGTGTTCATTCGACCGGGTGACATCCGCCAGGGCCGAGTTTTCGACCGGCATGGAAACGACCGCGCCAAGGACCGCGATCTCGTTTACTATACAGCCCATGAATTGACACATGCGATGGCTCTTCGGAAATTCGGTTTTCTCGCCAGCCACCGGCTCCCAGCGTTTCAACGCGAAGGTTATGCGGATTATGTTGGCCGCGGGGCCAGCCACGATCTTGCGGCGGAGAAGAGCCTGATGGCAGCGAACGGTCCCGAGGTGGACCCGAAGCAATCCGGGCTTTATATGCGCTACGAGATTCTGGTCGCCTATCTGATAGAATGTCGCGGGATTAGCGTCCAAGAGGTGTTGACGAAACCCTACTCGCAGAAGTTGGTCGAAGAGTGGTTCCGTGCCGCCAGTTCATGTCAATAGTGCTGCGTGGCGAGAACCGGATGGAGCTTTACGCCTCCGATCAGGCGCCAGTCGGAAGTTGGGTTGTTCTGTATTCAACTTGCCGAAACACGCCCGACGATGATACGTGGCTTGCCGACGCATAGATCCTCGCTGACGGCTCAGCGTTTACCGACCTGAGAGAAGTGCTCGGAGTGAATCGTCGCCGACTCGTACATTGGCCGGGAACGGGGTTCTGGGAAGCGCGCCAGATTCCTCCCCATAAGTCAGCATCGCAACTGGAATACCGCCGCGGTCGACGTCCGGGGGGGTAAACAAGGTGCCACGCGCGTTTCTTAGGCCATTCAGACCGCGGGTCGCTGCTGGCTATGGATCGCCGTCTGGCCGTCTGGCGTCACAGAAGCGTGGTTGGAGCCCGCGCAAGTTTTGCGACGCGCTTCAGGCAGTCCGCATCTCCTTCCTGGGAGGAGACGTCCGCATCATGCCGAAAGCGATCCGTTTCAACCAGCTCGGTGGTCCCGAAGTCCTTCATATGGAAGATCTGCCCAAGCGCCAGCCTGGTCCTGGTGAAGTTTTGCTCAAGGTGGAAGCAGTGGGCCTTAACCGGGCCGAAAGCATGTATTATCACGGCTTATACATGGAAAAAGTGAACCCGCCCTCCGGGCTCGGATACGAGGCGCTGGGAAGGGTCATCGCCGTTGGTCCCGAGGTCGATCCCGCCCTCATCGGCAAGCGCTTCGGCACGATTCCGGGTTTTTCGATGTACCAGTACCCGGTGCTTGCGGAAGAGGCCGTCGTTCCTGCCGGCGTTCTCGCGGCCGTTCCAAGCTCCTTCTCCGCGGTCGAGGGTGCCGCTGTCTGGATGCAGTACTGCACCGCCTATGGTGCGCTCGTGCCCTTCGGCAAAGTTGCTGCCGGCGACTTCGTCATCATCACCGCTGCCAGCTCGTCCGTTGGGCTCGCGGCCATCCAGATCGTCAAGGCACAGGGAGGTATATCCATCGCGACCACCCGTACCTCCGCCAAAAAGGATCGGCTCATAGCCCTTGGCGCCGACCACGTCATCGTCACGGAAGAGGGGGACCTTGTGGCCCGCGTGCAGTCGATCACCGGTGGCAAGGGTGCGCGCGTCGTCTTCGATCCGGTGGGCGGCGACTACATCAACACGCTCGCGCAGGCCACGGCTAACGGTGGCACCATCTTCCTGTATGGCATGCTCTCCGGCAAGCCCACGCCCTTCCCCATGGCTGCCTTTGCCCGAACCATCGGCATGTTCGGCTACAGCTTCGGCGAACTGCGTGGCACCCCGGAGTGGGAAACCATGAAGAAGTACATATACGATCGCCTGGCGGATGGATCCTTCAAGCCGGAGATTGCCCGGACCTTCCCCTTCGATCAGACCGTCGAAGCCTACAGGTACCTCGAAAGCAACGAGCAGATAGGCAAAATCGTCATCACCCTGTAGGCCTTGGTTTGGGGCTCTTCCGCCGGCTGAGGCGGAAGAGCTTTCGTCTTAAGCGAACAAAACGGGGCTGTCTACTGGCCGTGATTTGTCAGGAGTGATTCGTTCCTGACCAGATGCGCGTTTGGCGTTACTAATCCGCGCAACAGCGCGAATCGGTACTCATATTAGAGGTTTTGCGCATTGCGTCCAAGCGACGACGACTCAGCGCACATTAACCGAGGCACGATCACGGTGACCATATGCAGCCTCGCTCTGCTGAGCTAAACTGCCAGGTCTGCGCCTGTTCGCTTGGTCCACATGGAACCGTCCAGGCGACTGCGGCCCCTGCACCGCCACGAACGCTCCAGCCTGCGTGCTCTTTCTGCCAATCTGGCCGGTCACCGCTGCGTCGCAATTCGCGATGTCCGCAGGAACTTGCACCTTCAGTTGCCATTTGCCCGCCATCGCTATGCCGGCCCACTGCACCTGCGCTGGCTTCCCGCCGATCGACGTACCGATCGGCGAGAGATTCGCACCGGCGCGGCAGCCGTCAATCAATCGCGGTGCACGTTTTACAGGAGGACCCGATGAATACGGCCGATCCTCTGTTATCTCCGTTCTTCGACCGTCAACCTTCCACCTCTTGCGGCGAACATCCATGGGATCGTCGCGTGCCGAGACATCAAGCGGAACCTTGTGAGTGGCCGGTGTGACTCGAGGAGGGCTGCAAAAACCGTCCGGCATGTTCTGGATCGTGCGCGGAGCTGTCGGCGTACCCATCGGAGAGGAGGATTATCGCCTAATTTCGGAATTCAGGTTAAGACGGGCAACACCACTACGGAGCGGGCTCACAGCAACCCTTCGAGATCGAGCGCCGTAGCGTCGCCGATATGGAGCGCGACCTTCCGGGATTTGGCCGGCAGGTTGAACAACACCACGAACGCGGGTCCGTCGGCCAGGGCGGCCATGTCCTCCTTTGCATTCCTCTGTCCATGATCATCCGTGATCCAGATCCCGGCTTTCCAGAGGTCGGCAGGCCACCCCATGAGGACGGAGACGACGATGACTAGCACTCCGTCGTTTTCGGGGCTGGGATTCCGGTTAAGCGGGTAGATAGCCGTAGCCCGGTGTCCGCCCGACGATATTCCCAGTTCCCCTGACTTGACCTTGACTGAGAGGTGATCGACCTGGTAGGGTCCTACCGACATGACGACATTCCGCAAGCTGATCTCACCGAAACCCGAAACCGCGATTCTCTCGCGAAGCGCGACGCGACTCGGAGCGAGACCGGCAGGCGCAGGCGGCGCGGTTGCGGAGGAGTCCGCGGTGGGAGTCAGATCGGCGTCCACGCAACGTGCCTTCTCCATCGCGCCCGGAAGTGCTTTGAGAAACTGTCGGGCATCGGCCTTGGCCACATCGAGATAGGCGGGCTTCAGCGCCGGGTCGGCCCCTTTTGGGAATTTCCCGTGCGTTTCCTGGGACTCGGCATATGTGCTCACCCTGAACTTGCACCTGCCTCCGCCGACAACTTCCCACTTGGTCGCGATCACCAGCCGTTTGTTCCATCCAACCTTCGCCCCCCAGGTAGACATGGCGCTGACGCAGGCGCCGAGCCGGTTCCTTGCGATAGCCTCGGCCACCTTGGCAGCATCCCCGTCTTCCTGCCAGACGGGTTTGGTATCACCCGGCCTGGCAAACAGCGGGTTTTCCGCGAAGAGAGTCTCATAAACGCCCTGGACCTCCTCGCCGATCTCGTCGAAGTAGCCGCCGGCGGCTGTTTCTGTGCCAGCTAGGAACCCAGCCCCGGAAAGCTGAAATGCGCAGATCCCCATCCTGTTTGCCGGCTGGGGAGCCGTTCCGGCGCTCTGCAGAACACCGGCCGGAGCGGTGGGTTGGCCGTCGGTCACAGCCTTTTGTTCCTGCGCGAGACAACCCATGGCCAATGCCAGGGCAAGCCCCATAACGACGCATAAGCGGGTCGAGTGTGCCCACATCATCGTGTGCTCCTGTGCTCTGCATTCAACGGGAGTGACTATCCCGAAGGGACCGCACTCGGAAGACTCTCCGAAGGCCTGATATGCGTGTTCTGCGATCCACCGGCAACGGCTGGCATCACCACCGGGAAATTGCCCCCGCGTGTAAAGATCAGGATACACCCAAACCGGATTTTCGCATCTTAAGCCCGAAAACCGAAGTTCAACTGCAGGCGGGCGGTAAGCTCTGAGACAACAGAAGGGTGGAGACCCTTTGCCTGCGCTAGATTGGGCCGCCCAGGGGGCCTCCTTGCTTAAAACAGCGCACCAGGCGCGGCCTCGTGCGAGGAAAAGCGCGCCTGCCCCAAGGCGTACTGTGCTGAGCCGGTGTTGGAATCCGGCCAATAGCCGGCCAGCGGCTTAGTTCAAACGCCGTTCGGGAAGCGTCATCGGATTAGGAACGAAAAGTCGGCTTGGCTTCATCCAACGTGTTGCAGCCCATCGCGCTGACCAGCTATCTGAGCATACATGGCGTCGGGCGCCAGATCGATCTCGCCGGGCCACGCAACCGCACCGTAATCAATGAACACCTGCCCGAAGAATTGCTCATCCCGTAACGCGGCGAGTGCGCCGGTCAGTTCTTCCGGCCGCAACTGCAGCCGGCCGGCCACCCCGTCCTTAAATCGCACAAAGAGGCAGTAATGGGGCTCCGGTTTGACTTCGACTACGTCCCAGTGCATGGAATATCCACTCCATTCATGCCAGCGGCTCAATCTTTGTCGGGACTGTATTCTCGCGGCAGAAACGCCAGTCCTCCAACAATTCCTCTCTATGCATCATCGCCCATTCCCGAACCAGATTCAAAGCCCTGCGTGGCAGTTCGCCTTCGAGGACGTCCAGGGTACCGATCTCAACCGTGGCTTCGAATTCGCCATATCGGGCGTGAAAATGCGGCGGCGGGTGATCATTGAAAAACATACGGATCAAGATCCCATAGAATGTGCTGATTGTCGGCATTCCGCGATGCTGATTCTACCATCTGGCCGGATTACTCTCCGCAAGTCGGCATTGGTCCCGGAATCCGATTGGCAACACACTTTGCCGGAAATCGGAGGATTGAAGACTTCGTCTTACGAGTCGGATGTAGAAAGGTACCGGCCAACGCGTGTGACTGACAGCGTAAATGTTCGCTAAAACCGCTTAAGTTAGCGCTTATTGGGGCGGACCCGCTGGTCCGCGGCCGACGCCCACGTTGGCCCCACAATGGGCTTCTGGAGAGGCCGCGCCACGTGGACCATCAGTTACAATCACAGGAGCCATGAACCTCTCCGCGGGAACCAGGCTGGGCCCGTACGAAGTCCTGTCGCCGCTGGGCGCCGGCGGAATGGGCGAAGTCTGGAAGGCGCGCGACACGCGCCTCAACCGCATCGTCGCGATCAAGTTTTCCAGAACCGAATTCAACGAGCGTTTCGAGCGCGAAGCCCATGCCGTGGCGGCGCTCAACCACCCCAACATCTGCCAACTCTACGATGTGGGCCCGAACTATCTGGTGATGGAGTTCGTGGAGGGCACACCCATTGCCGCGCCCGATTCCGCCCGCAAGCTCGTCGACCTGGCCGTGCAGATTGCCGACGGATTGTCCGCCGCTCACGCCGCCGGCGTGATTCATCGCGATCTCAAGCCCGATAACATCCTGGTGACGAAAGACGCCCGCGTCAAGATTCTCGATTTCGGCCTCGCCAAGGCTGCCGCCACCGCCACGTCTCAGGACGACGCCACGCGAACCGCGAACCTGACCAACCCCGGGTCCACCGTCGGCACGGTGGCTTACATGAGCCCCGAGCAGGCCCGCGGAAACGTCGAGCTCACCGTCCAGTCCGACCAGTTTTCCTTCGGCCTCGTGCTCTATGAGCTGGCTTCCGGAAAGCGAGCTTTTGAACGCGGCAGCGCGGCCGAGACCATGACGGCAATCATACGCGAAGACGCGGCCCCGCTGCCCGCGACCACGCCGGCGCCGCTGCGCTGGATCGTCGAACGCCTTCTTTCCAAAGACCCGTCGGACCGCTACGACTCCACGCGCGATCTCTACCGCGATCTACGGCAGACACGTGAGCGCCTCTCGGAGGCTGCCGCCACCGCCGTCGCGGACGGCAGCCCCGGGCGATCGCGACGCCTGCCGATTCTCGCCGCCCTGGTTGTAGCGGCGGCAGCCGTCGCCCTCGTCTGGACCAGATGGCCGGCGCCATCCGTGGTCCCCACCTTCACCCGTCTTTCATTCCGGCGTGGCGCCGTCTGGTCGGCGCGTTTTTCATCCGACGGCCAGACCATCATTTATTCCGCCGCCTGGGACGGGCGGCCGATGCAACTCTTTTCCACGCGACTCGGCAGCCACGAGGCCACCGCTTTGGGGCCGCCCGGCACGGATATCCTGGCCGTTTCTTCTTCCGACGAAATGGCGCTGGGACTCAATCGGCGATTTACCGGTTCTTACCTGCAGAGCAGCACGCTGGCGCGGCAGTCGCTGGCCGGCGGATCGCCGCGCGAGGTGGTCGAAGACATCCAATGGGCCGACTGGTCTCCGGACGGCAAAACCCTCGCCATCGTTCATGAGGCCGCCGGCGCCAATCGCCTGGAATTCCCCATAGGGACCGTGATCCACCAATCGGCCGGCTGGATCGCCAACGTGCGAATTTCGCCCGACGGGCAGCACGTGGCGTTTCTCGATCATCCCGCGCGCGCCGGCGATCAGGGTGAGGTGATTGTCGCCGACCGCGAGGGCCGCGTTGAGGCGCACGCCGGCGATTGGGTGAGCGTGCAGGGTCTCGCCTGGCCGCCCGGTGGACGAGAAGTCTGGTTCACCGCGACGTACGCCGGCGGGGCTCGTGCGCTTTACGCGCTTTCGCTTGCGGGAAAAGTCCGCTTGATGGCGCGCGTTCCCGATCGCCTGCGTCTGGAGGACGTTTCCCGCGGCGGCCGGGTCTTGCTGGTGCGCGACTATCTGCGCCTTGGAATTATGGCGCTCGCGCCCGGCGCAAAAGATCCGGCGGATATTTCCTGGATGGATTTCAGCGCGCTGCGCGGCCTGTCGCGCGATGGCTCGCAGGTTCTCTTCGACGAAAGCGGCGATGGAGGCGGACAGACCGGCGAGATTTTCTTCCGCAAGACGGATGGCTCGCCGCCGGTGGATCTAGGCGCGGGCACATGTATCGCGCTTTCGCCCGACGGCAAATGGGCATTCGGAGCATCGTCGCAGACGCAATCTCTGGAACCGCAATGGGTGCTCGTGCCCACCGGACTCGGTTCGCTCCGGCGTCTTCCGCTGCGCGGCCTCACGGCGCAATGGGCCAGCTTCCTACCCGGCGGCAGCCGCATCCTGATGGCCGCCAACGAGCCCGGGCATGGCGTGCGCCTCTATATCGCCGCCCTCGACCAGGCCAGCGGACAGCCCATCTCGCCCGAAGGTGTCAGCCTGCTTCCCTACGTCGACAACATCTCGCCCGATGGCAAATTCGTGGCCGCCAGAGGCCCGGACTCCCGCTTCGCGCTCTACGCTCTCGATGGCTCCGGTTCCCGCCCCATTCCGGGACTCGAGCCGGACCAGGCGCCATCCTCCTTTACCGCCGACGGCGCCAGTCTCTACGTCTACCGCCCCGGCGAACTGCCCGCGAAAGTCTACAAGCTCAATCCCGCCACCGGCCGCCAGCAGCTCTGGAAAGAACTGATGCCCCCGGACTCCGCCGGCGTCTACTTTATTCGCCCGCCGATGTTCTCGGCCGACGGCAACTCGTATGCGTATAGCTACGCGCGCCTGCTATCCGATCTCTTTCTGGTGGACGGCCTCAAGTGATCGGCGCCGAGTGTCTCCTCCGAACCCTGCTGGCCAACCAGGTGGACCTGTGCCTGATGAATCCGGGAACGTCCGAAATGCAATTCGTCTCGGCGCTGGACCGCGTGCCGGAAATGCGCGGCGTCCTGGGATTGTTCGAGGGCGTCTGTTCCGGCGCGGCGGATGGCTACGCCCGCATGGCAGGAAAGCCCGCGGCCACGCTGCTGCACCTCGGTCCGGGGTTGGCCAACGCGCTCTCGAATCTCCACAACGCGCGCAAGGCGTTCTCGCCGGTCATCAACATCGTGGGCGAGCATTCCACCGCGCATCTGAAGCACAACGCGCCTCTCACCGCCGATATCGAAGCCTTCGCGCGACCGGTGTCGGGCTGGGTGCGAACGCTGGAGAGCGCGGCGCAGATGGGCGAGGCCGGGTCCGCCGCGGTAGCGGCCGCACTCGAACCACCCGGGAAAGTGGCGACCTTGATTGTGCCCGCGGATTTCTCCTGGAGCGAGGCCGGTGAGCCCGGCCACGCCGTGCCCCGGCCTGAGCGGCCGTTGCCCGACAGCGAACAACTCCGCGCCGCGGCGGATGCGCTGCGCTCCGGGCAGAAGACCGGACTGCTTCTCGGGGGCTCCGCACTCCAGGCGCGCGGACTGCTGGCGGCCGAGCGCTTGCGGACCTCGACCGGCGCCAGAATTTTCGCGAACCGGTACGCGGCGCGAACCACTCGCGGCGCGAGCGTCCCTTCTGTGGAGCGCATTCCTTACTTCCCGGAGGCGGCGCAGGCGTTGCTGGCTGGATTCGAGCGCCTGATCCTGGTGGAAGCCCAGTCGCCGGTCTCGTTCTTCGGCTATCCGGGTGTGAGAAGCACTCTCGCGCCAGAGGGCTGCGTCTTCGACGTGCTGGCGTCCGAGAGCCAGGATGGCGCGGGCGCGCTCGAGTGGCTGGCCGATGAGCTTGGCGCGCCATCGGCAGAGACGGCGAGCTCTCCGCGCCCCGATCTTCCCCTCGGCGAGCCGCTGACCGCCGGCACCATCGGCCGCGCTGTGGGCGCGCTTTTGCCCGAGGGCGCCATTGTCTCCGATGAATCGGTTTCTTCGAGCGAGCCCATCTGGCCGCACCTCGCGGGCGCGGCCATGCACGATCACCTTCCCGTTACGGGCGGCTCGATCGGCCAGGGATTGCCGGTGGCATTGGGCGCCGCTCTAGCGTGCCCCTTCCGTAAAGTGGTGGCGCTCGAAGCCGATGGCAGCGCCATGTACACACTGCAATCGCTTTGGACCATGGCGCGCGAGCGGCTCGACGTTACCGTCGTGATCCTGGCCAACCGCCGCTATCGCATTCTCGACATCGAGATGCGGCGCACCGGCGCGGGCGCGGTGGGGCCGCGCGCCGAGGAGATGATCGACCTCACCGATCCCGTGCCGGACTGGATCAAACTGGCGCGCGGTTTCGGAGTCGAGGCCGCGCGCGCCTCGACGGCGGACGAATTCATTCGCGAACTCGGCGCGGCTCTCGGGGAGCGGGGACCGAGGCTGATCGAGGCGGTGTTCGACGGGGCGTAATATTGGTGGGACGTAATATTGGTGGGGCAGCCAACCGTTTGGCCTCCGCGGCAGTCTAAACGCTGAGAGGTGAAATGGGCCGGTATTTCGCAGATTTGCGTTTCGGGCTTCGACAGCTTCGGCTAAATCCGCTGTTTACAATCGTTGCGGTGTTGTCACTGGCTCTCGGGATCGGCGCCAACGTCGCCATCTTCCAATTGATCGACGCCATCCGCCTGCGTACCTTACCCGTGGGGAATCCGCAGGAATTGGGTTATCTCGATTTCGTCAGAGGGTCGTTCCGCTCCGGTTGGTGGTCCACGCGCAGTGCGAATTTCACATCCAAGCAGTGGGAGAGTATTCGTACCCAGCAGCAGGCATTCTCCGGAATGTTCGCGTGGAGCGCGAAACCGTTCAATCTTAGCCAGGAAGGCAAGGCGCGATACGCCGATGGACTGTTCGTCAGCGGAGACTACTTCAACGTTTTGAAGGTGCCGCCAATCGTGGGCCGCGTGTTTACCGCGCAGGACGACCAGCCGGGGTGCGGGTCGTCGGGCGCGGTGATCGCTTACTCCTTCTGGCAGGCGGAATTCGGCGGCGATCCCGCGGTCACCAGCCGCACGGTCAGGCTCGACGGCAACTTGTTCCCGGTGATCGGCGTGGCGGCGCCCGATTTTTATGGCCTGGAGCCGGGGCGCAGGTTCGACGTCGCTGTGCCTATTTGCTCCGACCCGATGTTCTGGGAGCCGGGCAAAGCACGAATTCCCACGCCAACCGCGTGGTGGCTCTCGATCATGGGGCGGCTCAAGCCGGGCTGGACGATCCAGCGGGCCAACGCGCAGATTCAGGCCGTGTCTCCATCGATCATGCGGGACACGCTGCCGCCCTCTTACCGGGCGGACGGCGCCAAGAAGTATCTGGCCGACAAGCTCACCGTTACCTCCGGCGCGACTGGTGTCTCGCGGTTGCGCCGCGACTATTCGGATCCGCTGTGGGTTCTGCTGGCGACCACCGGCCTGGTATTGCTCATTGCCTGCGCCAATCTGGCTAATCTGCTGCTGGCGCGCGCCAGCGTGCGCGAGCGCGAGATTGCGGTGCGGCAGGCCATGGGCGCGTCGCGCGGGCGGCTCATCGCCCAGTTGCTCTCGGAAAGCATGCTGCTGGCGTTGCTCGGCGCGGGTCTGGGCGCGGGACTGGCCGCGGTACTCAGCCGCGGATTGGTGGCTTTCCTGACGACCGCGGACAACAAGATGTTCGTCGGGCTGGGGACCGACTGGCGGATTCTAGGCTTCACCGCTGGGGTCGCGATTCTCACCTGCGTTCTGTTCGGACTGGCGCCGGCGCTGCGTGCCACGCGGGTGGCGCCGGCATCGGTGATGCGGGCAAGCGGCCGCGGCCTGACCGGCGGACGCGAGAAATTCAGCCTGCGCCGCATCCTGGTGGTGGCGCAAGTGGCCATGTCTCTGGTGCTGTTGGCCGGCGCGCTGCTGTTTGTGCGCAGTCTGCAGAAGCTGCTGGCTGTCGATCCGGGTTTCCGGCCGGATGGAATCGTGTCCGTCGACGTGGACTATCGCGCCGCGCATTTCCCGAAAGGGCGGATCGTGGAAGTGCGCCGGCAGATGCTCGAAAAGCTGCGCGAGCGGACGGGGGCGATCTCTGCCGCGGAGGTGGATATGACGCCGGTCAGCGGCTCGGGCTGGGACCAGATGGCATGGGCGGACGGTTCGGCCGGGCCGCACCTGGATACCCTGTTCAACCGCTGTGGCCCGGGATATTTCCGGACGATGGGAACCCCTTTCGTGGCGGGCCGCGACTTCAACGAGCACGACGGCCTCACCGCGCCGAAGGTGGCGATCGTCAACGAAGAGTTTGCGCGCAAGATCTTTCAGGGAAAGAATCCGGTGGGCCTGTCGTTCCGCCGGGAAGAATCGGCGGACAAGCCGGACTCGCTATTCCAGGTGGTGGGGCTGGTGCGAAATACCAAATATTACGAACTGCGCGAAGACTTTCGGCCGATTGCCTTCGTTCCAGAGGCGCAGGATGAAGACCCCGGCCCGGGCGCGACCTTCGTGCTGCGCACCAACGCGCCGCTGGGTGAGTTCTATCACAACTCGGGGCTGGCGGTGGCCGAGGTACATCCGGGGCTGGGCATGGATTTCGCGGTGCTTACCACCCAGCTCAAGGAATCGCTGATGCGCGACCGGTTGATGGCTGTGCTGGCTGGCGCGTTCGGGTTCCTGGCGGGCTCGCTCGCGGTCCTCGGGCTGTACGGCGTGATCGCTTACATGGTGGCCCGAAGGAGAAACGAGATCGGCGTGCGAATCGCGCTGGGGGCCAGCCGCGGACGCGTGATTGGACTGGTCTTGCGGGAAGCCGTTGTGCTTTTGGCGATCGGGCTCGCGCTGGGCACGGCCTGCGCCATATGGGCCGGGCAGTCCGCGGCATCGCTGGTTTACGGCTTGACGGCGCGAGATCCGCTGACCCTCGGCGGCGCGGTTGCCCTGCTGGCGGTAGTGGCGCTCGTTGCCAGCTATGCGCCGGCGTGGAAAGCGTCGCGGCTGCAGCCCATGGACGCGCTGCGCGACGAGTAAGTGCGGGGTAACTCGCGCCGGTGTAAAGGTCTCGATATTGTGGGCGGTTCCCGTCGAGCTAACGCGAGTTAGGGTATCGATCGAGTGGGCGGCGGTGCGGCTGACATCTGAATATTACAACGTCAGGGAGGATCTATCCCGCAAATGTTAGTTAGCTACGGGCATGATACGTCAACTTGGCGAGCGGAGTAGGCGGACCCAAGGCGACTTGTCGTTCCTAATCGGCCGGCGCCATCATTTCCGTGGTTTAGCGTCAACTCGTTTCTGGACCTGATCGGAAGGATCCGTCCGGGCGTGAACGCGAAGTCGCTCGAGGCGAAGTTGAAGGTGGAACTCCATGACTGGCTGGCCAGCCATGTGCCCGATATGGAGCCGGGCGAAAAGGAACTCTGGCGGCAGCAGACCCTGCACCTGATTCCGGGCGGCGCGGGGGTCGCGGCTATGCGGGATCAATATGAGGACGGACTGAAGTTGCTGCTGATTGCCGCCGGATGCGTGCTCCTGGTGGCTTGCGCGAACCTGGCGAATCTGATGCTCGCGCGGGGCTTGAAGGATCGTCCGCAAATGTCCATACGCGTCGCGCTGGGCGCTTCGCGAGCGCGCCTGGTGCGCAAGGTGCTGGTCGAGTCCATTCTGCTGGCGGTGGTGGGAGGGGTTCTCGGCATCGGCGTCGCCTATGCCGGGACCAGTCTGATGCTGCGCCTGGCCTTCCAGACCGGAGGTCCCAACAACTACGTCCCGATCGAGGCGGCACCATCTTGGCCGATCCTGCTCTTCACGCTGGCCGTATCGGTGCTGACCGGAGTAATTTTCGGGATCGCTCCGGCGTGGATGACTTCGCATACCGACCCGGCGGACGCGTTGCGCGGCGCCGGCCGTTCCATTGGCGCCGGGAAGTCGTGGGCGCAGAAGCTGTTGGTGATCGCCCAGATCGCGGTGTCGATCGTACTGCTGTCCGCGGCCGCCCTCTTGGGTCGTAGTCTGCGCAACCTGGAGGGCCAGAATTTCGGGTTCGAAACCCGGGACCGGTATATCGCATGGATCAATCCAATGCTGGGCAACTACAAACCGGAGCAACTGGAGCCGCTGTTTCGCCAGATAGACGATCGCTTTCTCCAGATTCCCGGTGTGCGGATGGTGGCGCCTGCGCTCTATGCACCGATGACGGGCGATAGCTGGAACGATGGGGTTCGCATCGAGGGCAGGCCGGAGCCGCCTGCGAAGGAAGACACCAGCGCCGGGTGGGCGCGGGCGATGCCGGGCTTCTTCGAAACGATCGGCGCGAAGATCATGTTGGGGCGGCCGATTACCGAACAGGACACGGCCGCGACCCGCAAGGTAGCCGTGATCAACCAGGCTTTTGCGAGAAGATTCTTTAAGGGCCAGAACCCCATCGGACAGCACTTCGGCCCCGACAAGATCAAGTATTCCGCAACGTTCGAGATCGTCGGTGTTACCAACGACGTGCGGTACATGACCTGGGGCTACAAGGATCCGGTGCGGC
>Ga0326727_10006563_pt1 | contig 31766 bp, 31 predicted proteins | sample MB2enrmetagenome_FD_207643 | JGI IMG/M metagenome (GOLD analysis project Ga0326727, IMG submission 207643) | Lab enriched peat soil microbial communities from McLean, Ithaca, NY, United States - MB29MY | ecosystem: Environmental > Terrestrial > Soil > Wetlands > Peat | place: USA: New York...
AAGAACTAATCAGACAACTTAGACGAGTTGTCAAACCATAGACCGTGATTTCGTTTTTGACTAAAATGACATTTTAATCGTTATTGTTTATATTGTCGTTTTAATCATTAATGAGTAGCGGTAGCAACAATCCAAGAAAATAATTCTCATAGAAAGAAACCAAAAAATAATACCTCTGGACATATTGGAGTCTCCATAACAAAAAATGGAAAATATAGAGCAGAGATACGCATCAATGGAAAACGTAAATGTAAAATATTTTACACGTCAAAAGAAGCAGAAGAGCAAAGAAAGGAATGGGAAAGAATTATGAGAAATGAAAACTCAGGAAAAAAAAACTTTCTGATATAATAAAAAACTTAAAACTTTCTGTATTAAGAAAGCAATGGATACAAGAAAAGCGAAGATTGAAAATAAAAGTACTCTTACTGACAGTGACTACGGGACAGCCGAAAGTTGGAATAATGTCCAAGACCCTGCAGCTATCTATTCGATATACAAAAAAGCTCCCTGCAACGATGTATTGGTAACAGGTGGTATTAGTAAATATTACCAGTCTTCATCACTCGCACCAGTTGATTATAATAAACTCTCGTTGGCTTTAAATTATGGAGATGCAACAGAATATGCTCCTTTAGCTGCATATGGAGGAGTTATGCCCGCTGCTCCTGGTGGTACTCCTGCCCCTGCTCCCGCTCCTGCTGCTGGAGGTGCTACACCAGTTGTTACTCCTACTACATCAACCTCAATGATGGCTCCACGTTTGAGAGCAGTAGCTGCTGGAGGAAATGGAGGATCATATTATTCGCCCAATCAACAAACCTTTTCGGTTTGGCGTACTCCCTATTAACGTGCCGTATTAAGATAAATATTTTTCTATCATTTTAGATAGAAAATGGCATCCTTTTTCCCTGGTTTCAAATATCTATCCTCATAATATCAAATTATTGATTTATAAGAAAATATGAGAAGTCATACAGAAGGTATTTTTAAATAATTAGATGGAAAAACAAGTCAAGTTATTCCGCAATATCATATAGTCCCATTCTGCTAATTATGTTTCTTCTTTTTTCAAGTTCTCTAATTACTTCATCTTTCTCGAACAATCTATGTCTTTTCCGCCTAACTGCATGATCGATTTTTTCCAAAAGTTTTAATTTTAGAACATCCAGTCCAATTATTTCTTCTTCGAAAGAACTATCAATAATATCATCGGTTATTCTAAGAAGCATTTTTAGTCTGTTTTCAGAAGACATTCTGGTTACCTCAATCTTTTTTATTCTATCTGTCGCTGACCTGATGAAAACTGAATAGGGATCAGCATAAATATAAGTACCCTTATTTCCACAACTCTGACAATAGGACATCATTTCAAAGGCTTTGACCAAACAAGATAAATGAAAAACATGATTACATGGAGTAATTAAGATTCTATCAATCTCGTGATCGATTATTCCATAACACTTGTTACAATGATACATCTTTTTTCTATCATTAAAACATTCGAGAAGAAATTCATTTTCTATCTTTTGATAGAAATTTTAACTAGTCTTTGGGAAAGCAGCATTTGCTATTTGCTCAAATGAAGAACCAAAATAACTTTTAAAATCTTTTTCAGAAATGGGTCTTGCATTTTCTGCAGAAGTAGCCATCATTATTGTTCCTTGTTGAGGAGAACTCTCAACTGGCTTCACTGAGCTCGATGGATGTTGTTTTAACCATTCCAAAACATCAGTATGTCCATACTCGCGAGCCCACTGTTCTCCAAACATTGCTTCATGTATTCCCCTTTGATGCAACCATTCTAGAACATTGATTTTTCCAGCAGCACATGCTGCATTTGCCCAACGACACGTTGGAGTACCTCCTTGACGAATATACCACTCCAATACAGGGATGTGCCCACCATGACAAGCATATATTATGCTCCCACAACAATTACACATTCCCACTGGAATATTATTTGCCTTCAACCAATCCAAAACCTCCACTTGTCCCCCTGAGCAAGCACATCTTCCAAGCAAAATTCCAAATTGTTTAAAAGAAATACCCTTAGCTTTTACCTGTTCGAGAATGTTTATATGACCTCCTAAACATGCCATTTCTACAAATTCTTCATCGGTTGCTAACTTTTCATTCCATAGTTTCATCATTTTATCAGGATTTTTACTAGTCTCTTCTAGGAATTCCCGAGAAAGACCTTTTTTTTCTGTCTTTTTGAAGACCTCTTTAGCAGCACTAAAAATAACATTCAAATCTTCTTTGATCTGAGTTTTCTCGTCTTTCTCTTTGATCTGAGTTTTCTCATCTTTAGAATCCATCATCCCCATTCTCTCTAAGAAATAATTGTATCCTTAAAGTATTTCTATCTTTCTGATAGAAATTTCAGAATTGCGATAGACTATTGTATTCTTCCATCATCTCTAAAAACCAAAACCTACTTCCACTGTAGTGTCTTTTCCCTTGTCCATCTCGAGGAGCGAAAAAGTCCAAATATTTTTTCTCCTTCATATGAAAAGAGAATGGAAGGCCTGTTACACCCATTTGAATGTCACCAGATCTTTCTATAACAGTTCCAGTGGGATTTCTATTATCTATTTGTTGAGCATTAATTACCAACGCTAGATCTTCAGGAAGTGATATAGATAAAAATATGTTGTAAAAAAAATCATCTTTTTGTGGTTCATATGGTATAATTATCTTTATGTTTTTAGGAAATAATATCGTAACCGGAAATGAAGATATTCCTATATTTTTTTCTTCTAGAAGAAGTTTATATGGTGGTTCTGTAATTCCAAGTCTTATCTTACTGTTTCCGCATTCCTGAATATCTATTGTTGTCATTTTTTATAATATTTTATTTTTAGATGGTTAAACTTTTTACTCCATATTTCTTCTTGAGATTCTCTTCAGATATTTCTTTTCCTTTTGAATAATCAAACTCCATCGTGTTGTATAAATCATATATATCATTCTTTTCCTTGATGAATATATGGAAGTTTTCTCCGTTTAAAATTTCGTATATTTTTACATCTTTTCCAAGCTTCTTTAAAATTGTATATAAGAATACTCCGTTCGTCACATGACACATCAAAGGCATTGCCCACCATTTGGGGTCAAATTTCGACTTTGGAACAGAAATTTTTCCAGATGTATCCTTTATGATATCCCTTACTTCCTGTTGTCTAATTCCTCCAAAACAGGGTAAAAGAGGAATTGGTGTATCGTCATTTTCCCCTTCATAGTACCACTCAACAAGTTCCTTAAACCAAGGCTCATCAAAGACCTTGATATACAGCAGAATCCAATTGAATGATGCCATTTTTTGTATTGCCTTTGAATATATTTTAAATTTTTTGTTTTTCGTATAAATTCGTTGTCGCATATGGGAATAAAAAATTTCAGCAGTTCATCCAAAAATTTATCAAGTAGCCTTACAGTCTTAATATCCATTTTTTAGTAAATTATGTTTACAGGAAATCAAAATATATTCTCAAATAATTGTACACATCTTCATATTCATTGACTCTAACTGGAACAGAAATATTGATACAACCAAAGTCATCCATTACGTGCAATTCATCTATACCTCCATCCATATCTTCATCCCAATTTTCTTTACAACTATAATGAAAAGAAACAGGATTATGTCCATACCTCAGGAATTCTGTAAATGAATCACATTCTTGTTCTCTATAACTGTCAGGACTTGGAAGGTCATAGTCCCAGAGACCCTTAATCATGTAATCAAGAATCATCTCGGTTATTTCTGGAATAAAAAATTTATCAAGTAACCTCACTGTTCTGACGATTTTCATTTTTTCAGTAGATATTAAATCATATCTTTTTCGTTTTTAACACAGCCTTATGTGAATTTTTGCTCGCAAAAATTCCTTATGTTCTAATCCTCTTCAACATCATAATAATTCCCACAATTAGGACGATCACAAAACTCATTTCAATTACTCCAATCATCGTCTTCATCTCTTCATCAGTTTCCTTCATATTTTTTATGAGATCTCTTACTTCTGCATCTTTACTTCTTTCCAAATCACCTCTGCCAGTAAGGAGCCTCTGTTGAATGAGTTGAAGTTCTCTTACTCTGTCTATTGTTTTTTCATCACTATTTGTTCTCACCAATGCGGAGGGTGTAAGAGTGATTGAAAGAGATCTTACTCCTTTTCTCTCAGAGAGAGGCACAAGAGGGAGCTGGGTATCTTTTTCCTCACGTTTTTTTGATGGTATTAATTCTTTTCCTTGAGACATCCTTTCTTCCAATCTAAAATTTTAACTGAGATGGAGTTAAAAACAAAAAATATAAAACGAGGATTCAATAAATAATAAAAACAAAATATACATTCCTACGCTTTGTTTGTCGTACTTTTTAGAATAGAAATAACGATAAACTGGACAACAGAATATCTAATTTAAGAATTGTTACTCCCCAAGAAAACAGTCAAAACACATCTGGACATGTGGGAAGAGAAAAATGAAAAACAAAAATAAACAAAAATAAACAAACGAACAAAAAATGTCTTCAGAACTACCAGATATATCTTATCTCGCTAATTGTGAAGATAAGGAATTCTATTCTGTTGTAAAAAAAATATCAAAAGAATCGAGAAAAGAACTTTCGAATAGGCTCAAAGAAAATTATTTCAATAGCCCTAATCCTATTCCCTTTGGAGATGACAGATTTGATTACATAAATAATTACGATAACGAAGAGGACGAATTAGTAGGAATTCCTGTCCCAAAAGAAGTTGAGTTTAAGTTACCTACACATATGGGTTCTCTTGATAAAGTAAAGACAGAAAAAGAACTCAGAAAGTTTATCGTAGAAGATGCGAAAAGTTATATTGTATCAGCAAAGCTTGATGGAGTGTCCTGTTTATATTACAAAAATGAATTATTTACGAGAGGTGATAGTAATTATGGAACTAAACTTACTGGTCTTTTAAAATATTTATTAGACCAAGACATATTACCTCGTATCCCAGAAGATTCTGAATATGAGACTATGGTAAGAGGAGAATTGGTAATCAGCAAAGAAAACTTCAAAAATTTTAGGGATGACTTCTCCTGTCCAAGAAACTTTGTCTCTGGAATTGTGAATTCTAAAGAAATACCTGAAAGAACTAATCAAATCGAATTTATAGCCCATGAACTTATAACTCAACATCCAATGTCAATATATGTCCAATTTATGACGTTGGAAAAAATGGGATTTACAGTAGTCATGCATAATATAATTGATCCTAAATATCTCAATATTAACGACCTCGAAAGAATTCTCAATGAGATGAAGTCGGTATCAAAATTTGAGATAGATGGGATTGTGGTTCAAGAATCTGATGGTGAATATAAGAGACCAAAGACAGGCAATCCCAAATATGTGTTTGCATTTAAGAAGAACATTTTTGTTACCACGACAGTCAAAGAAGTTCTCTGGAAGCCATCGAAGAGAGGACAAATTAAACCTACCATCAGGGTAGAACCAACTAATTTATCCGGAGCATTAGTCGAATACTGTACGGGAAAGAATGCAAAGTTTATCATGGATAATAACATTGGACATGGAGCAATAGTATCAATTACGAGAAGTGGAGATGTTATTCCTTTCATAGATTGTGTTGTAAAAGGAACTATAGCACAAATGCCAGATCCTGATATACTTCCCTATACTTGGAATGAAACTGAAACAGATATTCTTGTTAATGATTTAGAGGGAGACGAAGTCAAAGAAGCATTAATTGAAAATTTTTTCAAAGAATTCAACATTAAATATCTCGGTGAGAAGACCATTAAGAAGTTATATGAACGAGGGTATCATTCTGCGATAGACATAGTTCATGCAACAGAATTAGATCTTGCATCTGTGATAGGGGAAAAAATTGCCAAGAAAATAAAGGAACAACTAGATAAGGAATTCAATGGAGAAGTTGATCAAGTTGCTCTAATGTCAGCATCTGGATGCTTTGGATTAGGATTGGGGAGAAAAAAAATAAAATTAATTATGGATGCTGTTCCAGATCTTTTAGGGAGAGAAGATTTTTCTGACATAGAAGTAAAAGGTATTGCAGAAAAAACCATGAATAAGATAATTGATGGCATACCGAAATTCAAAAAGTTTATGGAAAATTTGAATGATGAATCGCATCCTTGTATATTACTAAAAAACAACAATAGTTCTAGACCCTTATTAGGAAAGACATTTATTTTGACGGGGTTTAGAGATATAAAAGGAATAATTCAAGGACTTGGAGGAAATGTGACCGATAAGGTCACGAAATTTACTACTGCAGTTATATGTAAAGATAAGAACGCTAATACAAATAAGTTGAAAGATGCAGAAAAATATGGAGTTAAAATAATTACAAAAGAAGAATTTATGGAAGAATACGGTTTATAAATTATCTATCACCGATAGATATCTAGAATTTTATTTAATAAAAGATGATTATTTTGGTATTTGGATCATCAGGTATGCTTGGGACTTACCAGAGAAGAGTTTGACATATCTAAAGATGATTGGAGATATTTAGAGAGGTTAATTATGGAATTATTTGGGGAAAAGGTAATTATCAATTGTGCTTGTCATGAATTTGTGACAATCCTCATGACATCTAGAACATTTACAAGATGTTCTAAACTCATCTACAAGAAAAACTTTGTATCTATATTTACGAAATAAATTTCTCGTAGAGGAAATAAAATAGTTTTCTATCGAATCTATTAAATATTTTTATTAAATATTTTTATTCATACATAAAAATGACTACTACTGTTTCATCTTCCATAGGATATCTCAAAATTTATCGAATATTTAAAGTCTTGAGAAACATTGCCTAAATCCAGAATGTTATGATTATCTTATTCCGTATATTCCTGGATCAGATGAAAAGGAAAAAATAACTAAGTTGAATGAATTGAATCTTCCTTACAAGGAAATTGAACTCGATGTATCTGGAAAGAAAAGACAAGCATTCTTAGTATCAATTCATAGGAAAAGGGGGAATTTCTCAAAAATGAAAATTAAAAACTATTTCCATACATACTACACATAATCTATCACAATGGGAGGAACACATTATTTTCTCGTTTCTTTTGACACCGATGACGAATGCATTCTTGAAGATATTCAAACGAAGTTATCAAAAAAGTCTGACATCTTTAATAAATTTAAGAATTGGGCACCCGAATGGGTAAATATAATTAAGGTTACTGAAAAACTTTATATTCTAGGTGTCTATGAATGTAGTGATTACACAGTAGAAGTATTTCTTTCCAAGATATCGGAATTACTGGACATCAAAGGAATTGACATATTATATGACGAAATGGAATTTCATCCAAGTAATAGATTCACTGATTCAGATAGAGTTAATACAAATATAAATATTGATGACGATGACAATTAAAATATAAAGATTGATCTATACACTACTGAAAATCTTTATCCAAATGGATAAAGAATCTACGTTCTTCTATATTCTTTGAAATATTCCTTTTCTGCTTCATCTTTAGTTTCAAAAGTCCCAATATGAATTGGGATATAGTCAACAAATATACGTGCAATGTGATTCCCATTTTTTTTATCGTAGACACCAGTGTGACCTGAAGTGTTGTTTTTTGAAAGTCCTTTATTCTTCCAGAATATCAAATAGATCATGTGCACGGAGATAAATTGGATAACAGAGTTTCCGAATTAAGAATTGCCACATCGAATCAAAACGACTATTGAAATTCGAGAATATTATTAATGAACTTGACGTCTTGCTGGCAGATAAGTTCTCTACAACAGTTCGTAACATCCTAATAGAATTTATCTTGCAAATTATCGTTGTCTTTGTAAATAATTCCACAGCGTTCATCAAAATAACTAGCAGAAGTTGCTACTGATATAATTTTAAGATATAAATTCGGATAACAGAAAGTGGCTAATCTGTATAATCTTCCATTTTTGTTTTTTCATCAGTTTTTACTTTTCGTTTTTGATATCATGGAAACAATTGCTTAATTCTTGAGATGAATTTATGAACCGACAAATTCTCTATTACAAATTCTCTTGGTCTAAATATTGATAAATTCTCTATGAAACTATTAAACTTTTCCTGTAAATTATCACCGTCTTTATAAATAATTCCACAGCGTTCATCAAAATAACTAGCAGAAGTTGCTACTGAAAATTCTCCATGAAAATCAGCCCATGGATAGATACTATCTGAGATACATTCATCATTCAATGAACTAACATCATACACAAATAATGGACAGTCACAAGAAAGTGCATGTTGAAAAGCAAATCCTTGTGATTCATGGTGTCCGACCCATATTCCAAATTTCGCTTTTTTGAGCCACTCCAAGTATTCCTCTTCTTTATAATTTCCATACGTAAATATTTTACATTCCATATTTAAATCGGAACCATTCAAGCAATTCATCATTTTGACTCCTCTCGAAGAATGTACGTGTTTGAAATAGATGAAGCATTTATTTTGTTTCTCTGAGGAAATAAATTTATTGACATTAACTGGAAAAGGTAATGTTATATATTCTATATTTTCATTTGAAGCATTAGATTCATGAAGTTTCTTACACCATTTTGACAAAGTATTGTAATATATTTTCTTTCCGTTATATATTTTGGACAAAGTTATCATTTTACGGAAATCCATATGGGGTCCTGTTATTACTTTTTTGTAGTGTTCTATAATATCTGGTCTAATTGTAGGAGAAAATATGATTCCGTCATTTTCATTATTCCATTCTTTCACTTGTATATTATTATATCTCAATAGTTGTAGTCCTTCTATATTTTTAGGATGCCACCAGTCTTTCACATAATAGATTTTAATGAGTGGGCTAACGCAAAGGCCTCTGGCCAATGCGAAAGCCCTTGGTTCTTCACATTGGGCGCTTTGCGCCCTTTGTGAAGAACCTGCGCCAGCTGACTCTGGCTTTGCAAGAGGCTGAGGCTCCATAGGTTGTGGAGTAATAGGTTCAATGGAATTTATAGACTCTTTAATATACAAAGCATCTCCCCATCCATATTCTGTCATAAGAATGGATTCTCTTTTATATCCAAGAGCTAATAAAAATTCATCGAGTTCCTCTAGGAGAGAACAATCCTTATAAATTTCTTCTGTATTTACTTCGAGATAAATAGCTTTGGGAGGATGATTAATCAAAGTGTTCAATCCTCCTCTCAAGGCTAACATTTCTGCTCCTTGGATATCAAAATTCCAAAAATCATATTTGGATGGATCTAAATTATTTCTTACCCAGAAGGTATCCAGCTTTGTTGAAATTAATGGATTTTTTTTTATGAAGTGAATATGAGGATGATGAATAAGGTGCATTTTAGGTTTCAACATACTTGATGATTGTCCATTATCTGCTATATTGAATTCAATAGATTCATTGTCTTTATCTGAAATTACTGCTTGATACACATTTGGTATTCCTTTCCTTTTTGCTTCATCTACTTTCTCTTGTAATGCCTCTATCCAAATGATATTTTCCCTCGGAATATCAAGATAAGAGTAATGAACAAGCTCCTCGCATTCATAAGCACCTATATGTAGCACTCCATTAATCCTAATGGAATGTTTGTTTAAAACTTCCGAAATAGTTTGAGGAGATATCATGACACTTTTTGTATGGAGAAATTGTTAAACTGTTTTTGGTGGATAGATAGGTCTTTCTCAAGGAAGAAATCTGTTTTTAAATTTTGAATTATATAAAAGAATGCCATCAATTGATCACGCTTTCCTATTAGAGCTACATGAAGATTATAAAAAGTTCAAAGTTTTTATAGAATCTGGGACATACAGAGGAGGAACCATTTTCGGGATGGAGAAATATTTTGAAAAGCTCTATACCGTTGAGATAAGCAAAAATCATTATGATGAAACTAAAAGTATATATGAAAGAGGATGCGAAGGGGTTCCGAAGATAAATTTCTATCTGGGAGACAGTAGTATTATTTTTAGAGAGCTATTACCAAGTATCGATGAAAAGGCAATTTTCTTTCTCGACTGTCATTGGTCAGCTGGAGATACTGGAAGAGGAGAGAAAGATTGCCCACTAATAGAAGAAATTAAATGCATAAATAAGCTATTCAGAAACGAAGCAATAATAATTATAGATGATTATAGTCTATTTGGTAAAAAATTAGACCAAGATTGGACTGATATAACAAAAGATAAGATACTGGATATTTTGAAAAATAGACTCTCGCCCTGTGCCATCGGCACCGGATTAGTAGAAGAATATGTTGTAAGTGGTAGATTAGTTATACACCTTCTGCCAGTGAGAGACATTTTTATAATAACGAGCGTAATAAACATTGGCACTATTGGATGGTCTTATTATCCGATAAGAAGTTTGTATAGTTCAGAACAAAGATTACGGCAAACGTTTGAGACGATTGATTCTGTTAGGAAAAAATCGCCTGAAAGTAAGATATTATTAGTTGAGGCAAGTATAATTCCAGACGAATTGAGAAATATATTGGGTTCGAAATGTGATTACATGTACTATTTAGGGGACGATAATGATACTATACATAATTGTATACTATCAAATTGCAAAGGTTTAGGAGATGCATGGCTTACCTATAAAAGTTTTGAGTACATTAAAAATAATGGAATAGTTGTTGCCAACGTATTCAAATTATCTGGTAGATATAGATTAAACACGAACTTTAATAGAGATAACATCTCAAATGAATTGCCAACATTCAAACAAGTTTCGGACAACAATTTTATAACATTTTTCTTTTCAGTACCTAGTTCATTAATTGACTCGTGTATCGATAATTTGTTGAAATCAGTAAATTTATTCAAAAATAGAAATGATATTTGTATAGAGACATATTTTCCAAGTTTATTTCCGAATAAGCACATAATAGAAATAATTGGAGCAGAAGGAGAGATAGCAATTGATGAAACTTACTCTACATATAGGGTATAATTATGGAGTAAATTTATCGTTTATTGGAACGATTTTTGGACATCTTGCTTCAGTCTTTACTCCAGAACTCGTTAATGCTGTTCTTAAAGAGCCCATCCTTTCTCTAATTTCTGCTGGAACACAAATATTTGTTTCCGGATCTGTTACTCTCTTCCATACACAAACAAAATCTATCCATCTGCAAGGATCAGTTAAAGGAAGAACATGAAAAGTTTCTTCAATTTTTACTGGATAACTTATTGTATTATAAGTAGTACTTCCAGCCCAAAGAGCGAGAGCTTGTCCTGCATCTGAAAAAAATCTCCAACAGTCTCCAGGATATCCGTGATAAATACCATTTGAAGGTGCGTTACAATAGATATATCCTCCAATTTTGACAATTCTTGCTATTTCTTTGAACGTTACCCAGAAACAAGGATCATGTTCAAAACAAGAAGTGGTTACTACAATATCCACTGTTCCATCTCCGAAAGGTAATTTATCTCCAGGTTTTACAACTATATCAACGCTTGGATGGGGTTCCATATCAACACAAATATAATTCATTTGGTTTCTAATAAAAAATGGTTTGAGGGTTCCATTCACATCGAGTCCTCCGACATCAATTACTATTTTTCCTTTCCCTCCATAAATTTGTGCGAAAAGATCTCCCGTTCGACTTGCTGTATCATGCATTTTATTTACTTGACACTTTCTTAAATTATCTTTAGAAGCTTTGCGCAAAACTATTCGGTTTCCATGTCTTCGTGTTCAATGGTCTTCTAAAAAATTCTGTTTGTCCGTTTTGGTACAAGTATACTACCAAAACAATCTGTTTTAATTTGAACGTTTCCTTTTGAATGAAATAAGAATGTTGGCTTTGTAGAGCTTGGGTGGGGATCCCGTCCTTCCCCATCTTTCGGATTGCAATAAAATTCTAACGAAACCGGATTAATACTAAATATTTTACGAGAAGCACCAGAAAAAAGTATGTGAACTGTTTTTTTAATTGTTCCGGTTCTACATTTGAAAACAACTTTATATGGTCTCCATATGGCACAACTCAATAAAATAGGAATATATTGGATGATCCAATCATATGAATTTTTTATAATTTTATCAAGTGTCCTATCTCCACATCCATATCCACATCTTCACTTCCTGATAAAATTCCAACACACATATCTCCGCTACGACTGACCTCTACTTCTGAGTTATTTATAAAAATTTCGTACATAACAAAAGATCTACAAGGAAGAAGTCCTTGCAACATTTTCACGCTCACGCAATCTGCAAAATTCTCACAGGGTTATAAATTTTTTTTTCGAACAGGTTCTATTTTTATCCTCTTCTGAGAAAGACAGATGATCCATATGATCCAATGTTGCCCTTTCAACAGTATTTACATCAAACGGAAGTTGGTTCTCTGATTGAAATGGAACACATGAAAATGGGTGACATTTTCTGTTAATAACTAGTCCGAGATCGAATATATCATCTCGTTGATCCAAGTTTCATTTGTTATACTCATTTCTGTATTCGTTTTATACTTAAAATTGTTAACTAAATTATTTTTCGTTTCTATCTGATGATAGAAACCATATCTATTGTTCTATGGTTGTAATTTCTACTGCTCTTTTCAATCCAACCGTCAAAATTCCGGAATTGAATTAGTCAACAAAAAGCCATCGAAATTATTAGTAAATTATATTGGATATCCAGATACGGCAAATTTATTATCATAATTGTTGACTCAGTAACTGACGGAATATGAATGAAGATTTAATAATTCAAAGATTCTCAATTCGAAAATTGTGACGCCTGATTTTTCCATACGAGAAAAACTTCAACACTTCATACGATATATCATCAGGAAAATATTGCGAAAGAATATCTCTTACTGAAATACATTTTTCGATTGTTTCTATATAGGGATATATTATATGTCTCCTTTGAACGTCTTCAAGTAAATCCAATGGTAATAATGGATTTTCAGAAAGACGCTCCCATTCCACTTTATCAAGATGTTTTTCAAAAAATTCTACTGGAATGGATGAATTACCAGAAAGCCAGTTCCAATTCACTTTATCAAGATGTTTTTCAAAAAACTCTACTGGAATAGATGGATTACCAGAAAGCCCTCCCCAATCCATTTTATCAAGATGTTTTTCAAAAAATTCTACTGGAATGGATGGATTACCAGAAAGACAAAACCAATCCATTTTATCAAGATGTTTTTCAAAAAATTCTACTGGAATGGATGGATTACCAGAAAGCCTTCCCCAATCCACTTTATCAAGATGTTTTTCAAAAAACTCTACTGGAATGGATGGATTACGAGAAAGACAAAACCAATCCACTTTATCAAGATGTTTTTCAAAAAACTCTACTGGAATAGATGGATTACGAGAAAGACAAAGCCGATACACTTTATCAAGATGTTTTTCAAAAAACTCTGCTGGAATAGATGGATTACGAGAAAGCCTAAACCAATTCACTTTATCCAAATGTTTTTCAAAAAATTCTATTGGAATGGATGGATTAGCAGAAAGCCAAAACCAATCCACTTTATCAAGATGTTTTTCAAAGAACTCTACTGGAATGGAGTCCATTTTAAACTTTTTATATACATACATTTTTAAACGAAATTCTTTTCATTTTTGTATATTTCATTGTTAAAGTCGAAAAAATCGGAATACCTAGTAAAGTAATTTGTATTAAGTAATCACTAATGAGAGTTCCATTAGAGCAATAACTCTTACGTCCAAGTTGTACCATTTGATGAAGTGGCAGTGGGGTTCCATATCAACACAAATATAATTCGTTTGGTTTCTAATAAAAAATGGTTTGAGGGTTCCATTCACATCGAGTCCTCCGACATCAATTACTATTTTTCCTTTTCCTCCATAAATTTGTGCGAAAAGATCTCCCGTTCGACTTGCTTCTTAAATTATCTTTCTATCTGATGATAGAAACATATTGTTGAAGTTATCAAGACAACAAAGTCACTTGGTACAACGTTCAACTGGTTTGACTTCTGATATCTATACTACTCCTAGTCAAATTCGTGCCGAGACCTCCGCAAGGCTTTTTCAAAGCAGAAGTGCTACTGTACAATCATATACACAACAACATCCATAAATACAGTCATTTAACTTGATTTTCTATCCAAAGAGATAGAAAATATGTCTTGACGTTTTGTCATAAGTCAAGGTGTTCGTTTTGTACTTTACTTCCTCATGTTATAATTTTTAAGTTTTCTTATTGGCGTTATTGAATCTCTCTCTCCTTGTATATTTTATTAAAAATTAACCGTTTTTTGTAGAAATTAAGATAAAATAGTCATATTTAGACCACAAACCTTTGCTCCAAAAAAGGATTTTCAAATCCAAAAAGTGATTAACGATAAATTAAAAATTAGGTCTTTTTTTGACGTGAATTCAAATTATAATGAAAAATTACACGAAATTACACAAAAATTACACAACAATTTAAAACTTAGATAAGAAAAAAAATGCCAGACTATCAATGCTCTCGTTGTCAAAAAGTGTTCCCACATAAAGGCACTTATGAAAGACACGTAAATAGAAAATTTCCATGTAAGATAGTTGGAGAAATTGTTCGGTTTGCATGTGAATTTTGTGATAAAACTTATACAACAAAGTCCAATTTGAATAGACATCTCAAAGCATGTAAAAGTAAGCAGAATAGTGAAATTGAACAACGAATTGATAATATGGAAAGAAAGATTGAGAAACTCGAAATTGAGAATAAACAGTTAGTTGTTCAAAATAATGTAACGAATATCAATAACACAATCAACATAGTCGCTTATGGAAAAGAGGATATTTCCCGTTTAACTAACAAAGATTTCAGAGCAATTATGAGAAGGGGTATGTTGAGTGTTCCAGAGTTAGTCAAACGAATACATTTTGATGAGAAGTGTCCTGAAAACCACAATGTGTATATTAGTAATCTTCGAGGTAAATATGGACAAATTCATGATGATAATAAATGGAGATTAGTAGATATTAAGGAATTATTACAACAAGTATTCGGAGACCATTATGATATATTGATAACAAAGTTTAAAGAATTAATGGGGATTGATTTTCTTGACGATATTACTGTTGAGAAGTTTCGGACTTTCCTCAATTCTGTAAATTCAGATAGAGAACAAGATATTGAAGATGAACAGGTATCACAATCAAATCGATACGTGGAGATGGTAAAAGAGGATTTGAAAAAGATTTTATATGAGAATCGTGATGTCGTAGAGAAAACAAAAAAGTTAGTTTCTTAATGTTCGTAACTTAGTTACGAAAAATGATGATGTTATACTCTAGTGCCTCAAGAAAGTTTCATATGTTCTATTCTCTTCCGGATTTTTTGAGTAATATACTTTTTGGAACCCCTTTTCTACTAAAACTTCATCCACAAATTCTCTCTCTTCCGAGTCTTGTGAATCATTTGTCAAAACAATAGTCTTAACATTATCCAAACATTCTGGAATACTTATTGGGGTGGAGAGACGAAAATCCTGTAATCATATTTACGCCTTAGCTTCTGAGGGAAAATTGAGTCTTCTTTTTGCCCTTTCATAACCTAAAAGTTCTATTGCCTTTTTGTCATATGCTCTTGCTGCTTCCTCCTCATTTGAAAATCCTCCGAGCCAGTAATCTTTTTTGCATACTCGTATAGACTCCCTTTCTTTTTAAAAGAAGGTTGTTCCCAGACATGAAGCCTAATTTTCCCTTTACCTTTCCTTCTTTTGATATATGATAACCTGTCATTTTCCTGTTGCTATTATTTTTATACCATTTATCTCTTCAATAATTTCTTTCAATTTTTCTTCTTCCCTCATCTCTATTTTTGGCACTATCTATATCTGATACCCATCTAAGATTTGTCAATGCGTTATCCCATCTCTTCCGATTAATATGATCAACTTTTACAAGATGTATTGGATTTGGAATAAATGTAAAAGCAAGAAGACGAGAGACAGGAAATGATTTTTTTTCTTTATCATTAATTAGAGTTACAACCCAATATCCTTCTTGATTTCTTTGGGAATGTAACCATTTTCTTGATACTCTATTCCAAATCCAAGGACTTCCATTTGTCTTTACTATTGGAGATATCATTATGTGCTGAAATCCATAAATTTTTACGTTTGTCATAAACAATGGCTTCCATTTTATGGTCTTCTTTCTCTCTGTTTTATGTTTAAGAAACGAAACAAAGAGAAACACTATAGATACTGCTAAAAAGTTCATTTAAAATTTAAAATATGTTGAAAATTTAAGGTGATTTTCGTTTTTCACGTAAAAAATTAAGATTTGAACTTAGGCTCTAGAGAATTCAAATATAGATGACACTTGGTATTTATCGCGAATAGAAACCAACCTCCTCAGAGAATTTCCTCTCTGGATCATAGGTCAATGCCTTACTTAAGGGCATTCACACTTTCGTGTGGGACTAGACTATATCTTAAAAAAAAGTTAAGACTTTTTTCCACTGCCATTTAGTCGTTGAACTGCACTCCTTCTAATAATTAATAGTTAGGAGTTTGGATGCGGATTACCCATCTCCGACTTGACTATCTTCAAGTCTTCATCCTTTACATTTTTACCATACGAAGGGGTATTACCTCTCCCACAAACACATTACTGCATTTGTTTGGTAGTAATGGTTGAAGCGCTTGCGCATTGCGCGCTCCCAAGGCTTCGCCTCGTAAGGGTGTTCCCGCAATTTGACAGTGTTGCCTAGGATGATGAATTCATCATCCTGACTAGCCATAGACTTTCGTCTTGACTTTCACCAACCGTTTAATGTCAATTGGCTGGAGAGGACTTTGGGTATCTGGTCCTCCGAAAATAGGTGTTTCCCCTGAAGGAAGGGTGAGCTTGAAATGCATTGGAGCAAGAGGGTTGAATTTTACCGTCACTACTTGATTGCAATCAATTAAAGGAATAAAATCTCCGTAAGAAGTTCCATCAATATAAAATTTAAACAACACTTTTTCTGTTCCAGGATGATTACTGTAGATTGGTTGGGAATAAGTTGATTGTTGCGCCATTGATAATTCAATATGAACATAAGGATAGTTAGTAATTAAACCTCCTTCTGCATTTGATAAACCAATACCAGGAACTGTAGCATGAAGACAACGAATGTTATAATCTGCAAAAGGGGTAGTGAAAGAACTGTTACTTCCCATCAAAGGAGAAGCATTATCATAAGTAAAGCTGTCAATGTCGTATGTATCCCCGCCTGTAGGAGCGGAACTCAACGGGTACATCAATGAAGCATATCCTGTTCCTCCCGTGAAGCTATAACTGCCAATTCTACTATATTCTCCAGCAATAATAGGGTTTCTACTGGTAATAAAAACATATTTGTTATTGTAGTAGTTCGTGACTTGAGATGATGGTCCAGAAAATGCAAGTATTGATGGAGTAGAGCCACTTGTAAACATTCCTCTTTCATCGGGATATTGTTTTCGAAAATAGAAAAAATCAGATAAACTAGGAAAATATTCCTGTCCAGCAGAAACTCCATTAATTTGAGTTAATGGAGGCGACATTACAACATCTGCTTCTGTTTGACCAGAATTGGGACCAAAATCAATCATTTTCGAGGTAGAACCTGTTCCTAATTGATTCCAAACCTCTACATATTCACCAGTATAATAACCAGTTTGCATGACTATGGGATTTGAATAACCAATTGTTCCAGTATAAGTTATAGGAAAAATATCTGAACTCAAAGTATAAGGAACTCCAGGATCCCATATTTGTCCAGATATAACAGGAACACCTTCATAAATAGGATCAACAGCGTCTGTTACTCGTATTCTTCTTGCTCCAGGAGTGACAGTAAACTCACACGGATTTGGCCAATTAGTTCGATCTCTATATGTACTGTCTAATTCCACATAGCGATTCGGAAACGACATGACTAGTTTTCTTATAAATTAAGTCACCTTTTTATATGGAGGTAAAAACTTTTATACATGTTCTAATTTTCTATCTCCGATGTTCAAAAGATTTACAAGGAACAAAATATTTTATTTTACCATGCTCTTTTCGAGCAAAAGAGAGGCATAAATACAGTTTTCTATCCGATAATAGAAAATAATCCTATTTATCCTTGTACAATGCTCGTTCATAAATCTGTCTCAATTCTTCTTCTTCAAGTGAGAACTTTTTGATAATGATGTCGAAGTAACCTTTAATTAAGTTGGAGACATATTTCGAAATGATATCTTTCATTCCTCCCTTATTCTCGCTACATATAATGACGATTTCCGATGATTTCTTTGATATATTCATTCCGTAAGACCAGTTTACAGGTATAATTTTGAAGTTTCTATAGAGTTGTCTAATAAATAAACAATCGTTGTAAGTTATGATCCAGTTTTTTTTCTTGGAAATTATTTGGAACAGTTTTTCATGATCAAAATTTGTATGCAAATCTCCTTTTTCTCCATATAATTTTGATCCCTTTTCTAAGTAGTATGGTGGATCCAGAAAGATAAGACAATTTTTCGTAAATTTTCTATCCAAAAAATAAACAAAGTCCTCGTTGTAGAATTCGATATTAGACAAATCCAAATTCTCGATTCTATTTATAGATGAAGGAGTAAACCGTTTTTTACTTGATTCCAGAGAAAAACCTCCAGATAAAGGCCCATCCATATAGAAGAACAGTTATTAGAAGTTCCAGCATTGACACAATCGAAACGTAATATGTCTCCGGTAGATAATCCATTAGTTCCGGTAAAATCGTACTCAGTTGGGGATTATCCAATTTGTTAATGCTCCAGCAGAAGCAGATGTTGGGGAGACTTGTTTCCAAGTAGTAAAGGCAACAAATACAATGTATGATCGTTATCAACATGTGCCATTAAAGTTACATTGTGAAGAATGGGTGTTCTTCCCGTTGAAGAAGTTGAACTACTAGTAGCCAAGACAATAGCCAATATAATGAGCAACGATTCCTATTAGCATCCTTTGAGAGAGCCATTTTTTCAATATATAATAGAGAAAACTAAAATTTAAATTCCGCCTACTCCATAAGGTTCTGGTGATGACAATAATCAGAGTACAGAAAACTATACAATCACCAGATATAAATTAATTAAATGAAGTCTCTCTCAAGATACCTTTCTCCAATATTTATTGAGTTTTCTCGATATTTGACTTTCTTTGAAGCATTTTTCTCCCTAAACTCTTCAACAGTAAATCTTCCTCCATACTCTCTCAACAATCTCCAAGACATTGCAGGAACATACTTTGTGTCATCATAAAGTTTGAGAAGAGCAACACTATCTCTATAAATAGGATCTTGAACATGTTCCTCCAAGAAAGCTTGCCTACATTCTCCTGAACAAAATACACCATCCAATTCAAATGTTTCTCCCATCGTAACAGGAGTTTTTTCCTCCTGCATCATTCTCCTTTCAGCTCTTGTTACTTCCTTCTCAACAAATGACTTTGTTTCTGCAGTACCATTAGGAACTGGATAATGACTTGGAATATAGTGAGTAGGTATTGAAAAAATTTCCCCAGAAAAACTATTTCTACACCAAAAACATTTAGTAGAGTTTATTTGATGATTAAGTTTCGTCCTAATTAGTTCTTGTTTAACTTCAACTTCTACTTCTTTTTCGTCTGAGATGGGAATCTCAATCTCCAATTCATTTTCAATGTCCTCAATCTCCATTTTATTTTCAAATTCTCTCTCTTTCTAAGAAATTTTTCATTTTTGCCATGAAATTACAGGAGGTTTAAAAACAAGCACAAGTAAAAATGGTGATGAAAAAAATCTTGTTTCCGTTTGTGCCAACAATAAGATAACCCATAAGAATACTACCATTATAATAAACAGGAACAGAAAAATACATATTTCGTTGTGGTGTTGCGTTAGCACCCAAATAATAACTGCTATTCAATGAAAAAGAACTTCCTGCTGTGTTTATTGATTGTGAAAATCCAGTTATATTTAAAGTGACTTGAGAACCAATTGCTACCCAATATAAGGAACAACTTGGAGCTGTATTCCATAAACCTGTCCAAAGAACTGTTGAATTATATTCTCCTGAATTATAATAACGTTTCCTCCATTTGGAAAATAAAGACTCCCTCCAAGATATTCGTTTCCACTAACTCCTAAACCTCCACTAACAGTAAGAGCACCACTCGTTGTTGAAGTGCTATTTGTAGTATTAATACAATTAACTACTCCAGAAATGTTTGTCTCCGCCTCATCCAAACAATTAATACCAACTAAAAGCACAGAATCAATCATTTCTGATTAAATCTCTGAATCGGAAATTCCATAAATTCTCTGGAGCGAATTCAGAAAAAATATCGAAATCCTCAATCTTTTACTCAGCATTAGTCGTATGGAATCATTAACGGATTATGATTAGGACAACTCGTTTAAGTTGTCTGATTAGTTATTTGTTCTCCTTAGATACTCAGGTCTTTCCAATCCATTTAACGCATTAAAAGCACAAGCATAAATATTGGATGCTCCGTTACAGTCACGGTTCCAAAAGCAAGAACAATTAACGTTTTTACAACGCAAAAGCCCATGGACTAACCGTAAGGAATCATCCTTAAATGGTCTTGGATCTTCTCTTGTCATGAATTTTTAGTCGAAATGATCATTTCTGTTCTTTTAATAGTTTTTGTTGATTAAAAGGATGCAGTTAAATCCCCATCCTAGATCTGCTCTTCCTATCCTAGCTAATCAATGATAGACATTCGTAACATAGTTACGAAACTATTTTATACTATTTCTTGGATGTATTGATCTTGATGGGTGTAACAGTATCCATTTTCTTCTTTTGTTTTTCTCTTACAACGATTTCCATCAACCTTAATACCTTGACATTGAATACTTCTTTGTCTTCTTGGACGAGGAAGAGGTTCAGGAGATTGTTGCTCATCGATAACTGATCCTTCTATAATAATTCCTCCAAGATGAGGAATATCATAGAAACGATTCAACAGATCAAGTATTACTGAAGGAAAACGTCGAGATCGTCGTAGTGTTGGAAGAGAATTAGTAATATCTTCTAGATGTTCTTCTCTTTCAATAAGATTCCATCTACATACAGGACATACGGCAGAATGTGTAGCATCTATTGATTTGACAAAACATGTAACATGCGCGCATTTATGTCCACACGGAAAGGTCATAATATTTCTCTTTCCAAGATTTTCAAAGCATATAACACATTCTTTGTAATCATCATATACTTTTTCTTCAGCCATCTGTGTATTTTTCTAACGACAATAGTTTGTTTTATATTTTTCGTTTTTAGGACCTAAAACTTTGCTGAATACTCTTTTTATTTAGTTTAATGTATCTGTCTTTTCTTTGATGTAATATATCCTGTAGGACAGCATCCACCTCATTCAGCAGACTTACATATTTGTCATCTGTCATCACTCTTAGACTTAGAGCAAGCACTCATTAGTTCTTCACCAGTAGATTTGTAAGAATTTTCAATTCTTTAGTTGTTTTATCAATAAGCAGAACTTCGTTCGGGGATCCAATTCCTTCTTCTTGAATATGATGTTCCCTAAAGTTTTTGGTTTGATGATACAATCATTGTCGACAGCATACCTAAAACATTCAAATACACATTTCCAAGATTCTTCATGTTTTTTTTTTTAAGGCATTCTTTGTTGTGTTCATTCTTTGATATCCAATAGCATAAGTCACAAGTACATAAACAATCATCATCAAAAAGAGGACATCCATTTTTATGAGCATATTCCAAACAACGTATTGTGCAGCTCCTATACATGTCATATTATCCCAAGGACATCCGTTTTCATGAAGATAAATAAGGCAATCTAATTTTCCTCTTGTTGCAGCGTAATAGCATGTATCTTCATTCCACATCACTCCAAAATGATTATGAGCACGTTCTAAACAGAAGACATGTCCAATTCTTGCTGCCGCATCACAAAAATGTTCTTGTATATTATTGGCTTCCGATAAGCAAAATCTACAGATTTGAGACATATATGTCAAAAAACAAAAAATTGTTTGTTTTTTATCTATACTATTAAATACTTACCCAAAATGTCCAAATTTTTTCTTTTTGGATTTATTATTCTCATTTGCTTCAATTTAGGGTCCGGTGTAGAAAACACCGACAGTGCGACTTGGAGTGAGTTCAGCTTCCTTGGCACGAGATATTTTCTCGTCGACGGTAATAAACTTAGAGATGCAGTGCGTGTAATTAACGTTGGAGAAGTAAAATATCCAGTCATTGAGGATCTTTGGAATAATATGGATGATGATATCATGGATGGCACTACTGAAAAAGTTGAAGCACCGGACCATCAGAACATTCCGAACGGTATCGCTTTTCAGATATTCACGGATGAAATTGCAGGTGACAATATAATAAATTAAAAAATTGTCAATTTAAAAAGATGGATAATGTTACTGCTGTATTGAGTAGGGTAATTGATTGCTACACTTATAATTGGATTTGTATTTTGGTCCCAAATTTGGACATTGGATTCTGATCCAACAAATGCAGATGATGACGTAATAAATTATGATGAAATCTAGAGATATACATTTTCCAAAAATGAAAAGTATCGACTTAGTTATGGTTTGAATTACTTATTGTTATCCAAAAAACATGTCTTCTTTTCTCTTTCCTATTTTTGGATACACCAGCGTGGCTGGCGAAGAAAAGAGGGAGGTGGTAGCCACATATTCAATTTATGATAAAGAGAGGAAATCTGGAAGAAAATATTATAAGACAAAACATCATGGGTCTGAAATTGTTCTTTTGGAAAAAATTCCCATTGAAGAAGACCCTATGGATATAGAAAATAATCAAGAATTTGAAGAACCTGAAAAGGATCAAGGATCCAAAAAAGAGGTTCAAAAAGAAGAGGATCAAGAATCCAAAAAAGAGGTTCAAAAAGAAGAGGATCAAGAATCCAAAAAAGAGGTTCAAAAAGAACCTGAAGAGGATCAAGATTCCAAAAAAGAGGTTCAAAAAGAACCTGTTGAATCATCTCCTCTTCCCAAGAGCAATTTGTCAAAGCTAAACGATACCGAAGAACCGGTATTTTACGATTCTGTCATCGATCCTGAAGAGGCAGATAAAATTGCTCAAGTAATGAGACAATCGGAACTAAATTATTTGACTTCCATGGTCAAGTCCCTTTGTGCTAAAGAACCTCCAGTGGAAGAAGTAATTAAAGTGGGGGATACAAAAGATTTTATTGTGGAGGTTGTTCCTTTTAAAGCAATTGTCTTGAGAGATCCCACTACTGGGACAATTGTTCAAATGCTCCCCTTTCCTTATGCGAGAACAAAAATGGTGAAAGTATATGCAAACGATTATGATGAATGTATGAGACGATATGCATACATGTTCCCTTCACAATTCCCAAAAGTTGTTTCTTCAAACAACGTATATCAAATTTGGGAAGTTCCTTATGAATATGATTCTATCGTCACATACAAAACAGAAATCGTTCATAGTACAGAAGTTCTCGAAGCAAGAGCTATTGCTAATTTTTATAAAATCTTCCCTATCGTAGAACAGAGAGGAGATACAGAAGTGTGGACAGTTCCTTCTTCTTTTCCTATGCCAAAACCAAAAGAAAAATATGTTCAAATCCAAAAACAACTCATCGGAACATATCTTAATCTTTATACACAAAGATATTTCCAACGTCCAATAGTTGTCGATACAACTAATCCAGAATTTGATGTATGGTTAGTTCCTGTTACGTTCTAAATAAAGTGTGTGAATGTACATTATCTATCGAAAGATAGATATTTTTGTATCTGTTATCCGAACAGACCTTTTTCTCCTCCCTTGGGATGTGTTCGAAGATGTTATCATTGATAACTAAAGCTGGCGCAAAGCTCTACTTTAGAGTTTTGCGCATTGCGCAAAACAGAGAATGCGCATTGCGCATTCGACTACCTAAACATTTTCTCCCAATAAAATAATAAATATTTAAAATAATTTCTCGGACATCGAAACCGGTGTAAAATGTCCGTAGACTTAGAAATGCTTTTGACCAAATCAGAAAAATAATCCATATAAAAAGGAGATGGAGAATTTGAGTTACTTCATGGATACGCACGATTTCAAATATTATGATCAACTACCAGAAAAGTACAAAGAGATATTTCATAAAGAAATTGAAGAATTAAAAGTTCCCACGGCAGTCTCAACGATAATTAAGAATCACCTTACATATACTTCCAAGGATTTTCCTCACATTGGACGAGTCCAAGGTCCAGCTTCTATGTACAAATTAAGATGGGTTAATCCAAAGAATCCTGAAGACTATAAAATCTTTTATTTATTTGGAGATATTCATGTTAATGAGGTTCAATGTCCACCCAATCAAGATGTTCCATATCTCAACCCCCTATTGAAAGAACACATATCGAAATCTGATAAGCTTATTGACTTTTTCATAGAAAGAGCTCATTTGAAGGAAGGTGATCCGAGAATTGCTTCTGCTTCCACATCTGCTTGGGGAGAAATTGCGTGGCATCATGGCCTAAATGAATTTTATTCAGGATGGGAAGTAGCAAATGTGAGAATGCATAATGCCGATGTGAGAGACTTTGAAACGTGTAAAGTAATCGAAGAAAAAGTCTTTTCTGACCTCATAACATGTATTTTAGCGTTTCCTTCTTATTTGATAGGATACTTCTCTGGAATAATGAATGAAATTGATGAAGTAGTAGAATTTACAGTTCTCCTCATTCAGTCAATTCGGGAATATGAACCTCCAAAGTTTAGTAATAAAGAGAGAGAAGAATTCATACAAGTAAAACAAATAATAAACAGAGAGTTATCAAGACAAGATATAATAAAAAGATTTAACTTAGAGATTACGCGAGATAATGTTATTCAATCTATTCCAACTTTTTCTAAGACGCTAAAACAAATACAGAATATTATTGATTATCCCAAAATAAGAAATCACCTCCTTGTGGATTTGGATATTGAAGTATCGAAGTTTTTGATCAAACTTGGGGAACTAAAGGAATATTTAAAGGAGACAAAATTCAGTAAGAAAAAGTTGAAGTTCTATCTCCAGGCAGAAAAAGGAGAAGCCAAGATTATTCTTGGGGAACACCATATAATAAGAAAATATGCTGAATTAATAAATAATTTGATTGGACTTCCTCAAGATTTCCTAGAACTTTATTTTTTGGGTAGATGCTTTAGGCAATTTAAAGTGACCAAAAACTTTCCAAAAGATCCTCCGAAACATATAATAGCTTATTTTGGAGTTCTTCATGTGGAAAGAATTAAAGAATACCTTTTGGCTATACCATTTGAGGCAATCATTGAGAAGAGTTTCGGTATTGTGGAAGGAGTAGGGAGACAATGTCTCGATTTAGAGATAAACGAACCAATGTTCTAATAGAAAAAGCTGTTATGAGGGTTTGGATCAAGCGGACTTCAGTAACTTTTGTTGTTCTCTCTAGGACCCCTCTTTGTGGATGAAATACATTGCATAAACCAATTATTCGTGAACGAGGCGATACTTTTTATATTATATTGGACTAACATGAAATACTGAGTATTTTGAGAAACAGCTATTTGATTGATATTTTTATGGATGACATATCGGAAAGAAAAAGAAACTGAATCTTTATCTAAATGATAAAGAATTTATTCCATTGACTTTTCATATTTTTTCGTTTTTGGTGTTAAAAAAGAAGATGAGTAAAGCAAAGCCAGATTTTAAGATACCAAAGCTCACCTTACAGTTACGTAGTTCTTCCCCCAAGGTCGAGCAAGCGTACAAGAACTTTGCACTAAAGATGAAAGGAGTCAATAGTTAGGCTCAAGTTAAGATGAAAATCTTGGCTAGTCGGAATGACAGATGTCATTCTCGGCAACACTGTCAAATTGCGGGAACACCCTAAGGAGCCATCTGTCATCTGCCATCGGCTCTCCAAGCTCTTACTACCAAGCAAACATAGTAATGTGTTTGTGGGCAAGGTAATACCCATGCATACGGTAAAAATGTAAGAGATAGAATGGGCAATCCGCAGCCAAACTCCTACCTAATAATTAGGAGCGCAGTTCAACGACTAAATGGCAGTGGGCTCTGAAACTTTGTTTCTTAGCTTAAGATATAGTCTAGCCCCACACGAAAGTGTGCCTATCCCATGAGAGAGTCCCCTCGCTCGCGAGGGATTTTTCTAGGAAAGATAGAAACTAATGATCCAGAGAGGAAATGCTCTGGGGAAGTTGGTACTAGCGTTATCCTGAAAAAATTTCTAAATCTTTTGATGGAAGATTAATTTGGAATTTGAATCCATCAAAAAATCAAGGCGTTTGTGGTTCGTGTTGGGCAATGGCTACTTCAGCTTGTCTAGCTGATCGTATCCTTGCATTTACAGAACAACAAATTGATCTATCCCCAGAACGAATGGTTCTCTGTGATTTTCTTGGTAAAGAACTTATTAGTGACGAAGACCAATCACAAATTAATAAAGATATGTATGATTCTGGAGTAGGAGCTTGCTCAGGAAATACATTACCAGAAGCTTTTGGATATCTCTATAGATTAGGAACTTGTTTAGAAAGTTGTTCGCCTTATGATACAAAAGTATCTCTTGCTCAGGAATCAAATGATCTCCCATTATGTCAAGATGTATATGGAAAAACAATGGATAGTTGTATTGATGGATCTCCAATAAGAATCTTTAGAGGAGTTCAAGTTTATCGTGTAGGGGGAACGAAGGTTGATAATGGTAGCGAACGTGATATAAGAGAAGATATCTTCTGTTATGGTCCTGTTTGTACTGGTATGGCTGTATATTCAGATTTTTCGGACTATTATAAAACAGCAAATTCTAACACCGTATATAAACATTCTTATGGTCAGTTGTTAGGAGGACATGCTATAGAAATTGTTGGATGGGGAGAAGGACCTGCTGAAGTTAATGGACAAAACAAACAAACAAAGTTCTGGATTGTCCGGAACAGTTGGGGAACAGAAGTTGGGGGGGATAACGGATTCTTTAAGATTGTTCGGGGAACAAATGAATGCGAACTTGAAGCCAATGTATTCTCTATTATACCAGATGTTCCAGGTAGTAAAATCGTCAAGTATTATCCTTCTGTATATGCAGAGAGAGACCAAGAACTTAGAGAACAATATCCTGTTCTTCCTTCTGGTTATCCATTAAATTTGGCAGAATCATTAAAACTCACCAATGCTCCAAGTTTTTTCCCTACTAAGAATTATGATGGATTTAAAGCTGTATTAACTGGAAATTTGTCAAATATTGGTAAGGTATCTAACATGAATTTTCCTCAAGATCCAGATGACATAAAACTAATTAACGAATTACAAACGACTGGAGGAAAAGCCCCATTAACACAAAAGAAACTTTCAATAGGAATTGGAGGATTATTATCAGCAACAGAAACTCCTACAGGAGGTACAACAACTACTTCATATGTTTGGTTATTATATTTTATAATACCTTTACTGATAGTTGTTGGATTCATTCTGTATAATAATTACAAGACAAAACAGAAACACTATCTTCTTCGATAGAGAACTTTTTTTCAAATCAATAAAGATGTTTTTCATTTTTGGACTTAAAGACGGTATCCTTTCATCCGCAATTCGAGATACATTTTTCCATTCTCTGTCAGAGGATCTTCAAATTCCATCAAAAATTGATTTATCTCATACGGCTCATAATCGAAATTTTGATAGGCATATGTTCCGTATAATTTTCTTGTCCAAATATCATGTTGCTCCCCCGCAGAAATCCAACCTTCGTGGGTATTCTCAAATCTGCCAAGAGTTAAATTGTGTTCATTTATCTTTAATCGAACTCTAAACTTATCTCTATCTTCTTCATAGGATACACCTTTTAGTCCAGAAGTATTTCTTGATGAAGGAGGTTTATGAATCTCATTCATCAAATTAGTCGTCCATCTCAGATTTGTTTGTTATTGTCGTCATGAGCGACCACTATATTATGGACAGGATCATCATTCTCACAGAACTCTTTTGCGACTAATATATTAACGCGACGATGTCTATCACTAATTCTGGACGTAATCATATAGTATCCATCTTTATCCTCAAGAAATTTCAAATATTCTTTCTCCGAGATTAGAAACTTTGGACAAAGACTTGATACTTTCCAAACTTCACAAACATTACTAAGTATTCCGTTTATTATTTTGTTAATGAGTTCTTTATTCTTTTGAAAGAATCCATAAACTTTGTTTTTGACTTCAATATTTCTATCTTAAGATAGAAATATTATATATGTCTAATTCTCCACTCTTATTTCAATACTGTTATCGATCATCTCAGAGATAATCTCTTCGATCTCTTCTTTATATCTTTTGTTACCCACACTCTCGAAATAGTGTTCTGCAACATAGTCCCGTTTCCGAACTCCACAATGACAAACACGATAATATAAAAAGTTCTTGATGCTGATAAGAATTTCCAGAAGGAAATAACCTAACGAAATTAGCATCATAATTAGAGCACATCCAAAAACAGCTATGCAGAAATATGCGATGAAATTTGCAACTCCTCTGAAATATGTTATGAAGAATGTCACTAAACAATTAAGAACCATAAGTCCGTATGCGATAAATTTAGCATTGTCTGATAAACTTTGTTTGACTGTAGCAATTTCGGCATCAGTTTTTTTCTTCTTCATAGTTACGAGCCTGTCACTATTTCTATTTCCCCATGTAAGTTCCCAAAGTCTTGAATAACTATAAGTGGCGAAGTAGGCCGTAAAAGTTGGTAGAAGGAAAAAATAAGGAAGAATGTATCTAACAATTTCACCAATCGAATGTCTATCGTTGAGAATTGCCAAGACAAGCGGTAAGATCATGTCAAGAATGATAATGGTGAAACTCATAGAAAAATCTGACATTACATGTGGAGAATTTATGAGCAATTTTATTTCTTGTGCTGCCTGAAGTCCTAATGTAACAAGTAATACGTATGCAATGATCCCATTAATTACTGTGATTATATCAAATAACCATTGGTAGAGTTTTGGAGGAGAAGGATTCTCTTTTGTTGGTTGGATGGAGTGAAGATAAGCAAACAACAAATAGAGGGCAATATATATCCATGTTCCGGAATATGCGTAAGATTGGCTCGAGCAAGCTATATCAGTACAAGGGAACAAAACCAATATTGCGTAATATGTATTAGAGCCAATTATTGCTGGTCCGAGGCCAGCAATAATGTACATCATAATTTGGCAAGCTGTCAAAAAAACAGCAGAAATTTTTGTCAAGAAACTCAGCCTAGATCCAAAGACCATTCCCAAATTGGACATGAACCAAAAATATGCAGCAACAGTTCCATTAATCCATCTACGGCGTTGTTGAAGCAAATTCATTGCTTTTGTCTCAGCCTGAAAAAAGAATCTTGCACTCTGAACATAACGGGTTTTCCTAGGACTTGTTGTTTTATATGCTGCCGCTAGAGACAAAATTCTGTCTTCTGCCAAAGCCAATAATGCTAAATTCATATTTGCTTCATCTGGATTAACGCTGGCAGTTTGTAGATAGAAATCAACGACATCAATGTATTTATCATCTGATTCTTTTAATTTTTCTTCTTTCAATTTCTCTGCAAATTTCTTTATAGAAGTACGTTTCTCTTCAGTTGTCACGGATCTACAACAGCTATTGCTACTATTTGAGGAGATTGTAGTAGCAATACTCGGACTAATACTTGGGCTAATGGACACATTACTCGATCTTGATATATGGCTATTGAAAGAACTGATACTATTGGGTGGTACAAGTGGTACAACAGGGACCTGTTGAATTTGTCCATGATTTGGTTCTTCAAAGTGATTTGGTTCTTCAAACAATCCATGTCCCAAATCTACAATCCTAATATGTTCAACTGAATATATAGAGTTGTCAATTTTCTTATCTGCCAGTCTTTTAGAAAGGTTACAGATATCAGTTCTACGATAGACACCAAATGGTCCAGGGATAACTGGTTGTGCTCCGGCAAGTTCAAATGCTTTGTTGAATGAAGCAGTTGATAATGCATAGTCCATCCCTTGTGCTGCCCTATAGAATATAGAACGAAGACTGCTCTCTCTTTCTCCTTGCATTTCTGCGGTCATCACGCATTGTTTTCCTGTGACAGCTGAAAGAGTCATATCTGTCATCATTTCTTCATGGAGACGTACAAGACTGTTTTCTGCGTACAAAGTTCCACAGTCTGTCATAAAAATGAAGTCTGGTTTGTATTGGGGAACAAATGCCTCCAAAAACCAAGCTTGTGAATTGTGTTTTCGTCTATTATCTCGTTTAATAAGGACAGATAATTTGAGGTTCTTTCCTGGAGCAATTTGAGCATATTGAATTTCATCTGTTAAAATATCAACTAATTCCAAGATGTAGGTCTCAACGCATTCGCTTGCTTTTCCTTCTTCTTCAACTGGTTTTATCTCATCCAATTCATCTTTTATTCCTGGAAACATTGCATTAATATATTCTTTCATAGAATCGGACGCTTTTTCCCATCCATCCAAGACTACTAATGAATGCATTATTGCACCATTTTCAACAAGTTCTATACAACGAGCATGAAGAGATTCCAATGTAGCCATAAGTTCTTCTGCTTCCTCATTATAGGTAGGAATGATTCCACAATAAGTTTGAAAAGTTTTATGAGAGTTTGTATTCTTGTGGAAATAGGTCTGTCCAACCTGAGGTGAATAGTCAGTATTTTTTGTGAGGACAGATTGTATATTTTTAGCTTCTCGTTGATCCTTCTCTTTTTCTGCATAGAACTTGTATGTCTTATCCAAGTAACAAGGAGGTAGAGGTTCAGGATTTTTGCTGTTGTGACAACATCTCTTACAAAAGAGGAGAATAGAACAACAGACAATAAATGAGAACCCAACCGCAGAACCAACAATGGTCCATATTAATTGTTCCTCCATTTTTTAGTAGCTTAGATTTGGATACACCTTAAAAAGAATTGAAACTTTTCGTTTTTGGTTATATTGATCTAGTGCTTACAAATATTTAAATGAATTGGTTTCAAATGTTTAAGTCATTTTGGACAATGAAATTTGGTGCCAGTCAAGATAAGTATTAAGTACTGGAACTTCGGAGTAAGATGAGTTTAAGTAACTTATCTAAACAAACCTTCGTAACTTAATTTAAAGAATTGATAGTGAAAAGAAAAATGGCGGCAGCACCTAATGAAAAACCTTTACCTTCAATGCTCAGTATGCTTCAACGAATTGCCAAACAAATAGAAGTATTTGAAGACTCAAGCGATTCGTTGAAAGCTGTTTTATCAAAAATTTTGTCCAAATTGGAACAAATCGAGCAGAATCAACAAATAATGATTGACATGTCATCTAAACTGAATGAAGATAGTGATACTTTTGTCAATATAGATGATATCATTTCATCCCCAACATTTGCAAATGCCCTAAAGAATATAATTAAGACAAAGAATCAATTAAAGTATGCTCCTGCTATAAGGACCATATATGAAGCTGGATTTGAAGAAGAAGACACAGAAGGAAATGGTAATAGTCATTGAAAAAGTTAGATCTTTATCATGCGATAAAGATACTGGATCTAAAGTTGTTCATCGAGGTAAATAAGATCTCCTTCTTCTTGAATCGAAGAAGACATTTATCTCGAATACTCGAGTCTTTTTGTTTTTTTTCAAATGTTTAAATTAATTTTTTTGTTTTTCGTTTATAATGAAAATTGCGTTTTTTATGTC
>Ga0326727_10006564_pt1 | contig 31764 bp, 26 predicted proteins | sample MB2enrmetagenome_FD_207643 | JGI IMG/M metagenome (GOLD analysis project Ga0326727, IMG submission 207643) | Lab enriched peat soil microbial communities from McLean, Ithaca, NY, United States - MB29MY | ecosystem: Environmental > Terrestrial > Soil > Wetlands > Peat | place: USA: New York...
CTTACGAGATCCGCCAAAAACCGCATTTTGAGAGGGAATTGGCCAAGTTACTCTCCTCCGCCCGCCGCCCTTGGGCGGTTGAGGTGCTACCGTCTGGCAACCCTCCGGGTTGCGAAAAGCGGCCCAGACCCGCTTGGAATCGGTCAGGCCGCAGGTTGGGGTCGAATCACCTTGGGCCCCCGAAGGCCCGTGTAAGGAGCAGGCCCTAGCGTTGAGAATAGTTACGATTAGATTAAGATTAGGAGCCCGAGGCTGTCAGCCAGGAAAGTGAAATAAACCGGGTGTGGTTCGGGCTCCACTTTCGCCTCGTCAGGGCCAGGTTTCTTGCTACACTCGGCGCCATGACCAACGTGCGTCTGGGTATCATCGGCCTTGGCAACATCGGGCAGCACCATGCGGGCTACATCATGGCGGGCAAGATCAATGGCGCCGAGTTGGTAGCGGTGTCGGATGCGGTGCCGGGCAAACTTGAGAGGTTCAAGCCGCTGAGAGTGTTTGCCGAGGGCGAGGAGTTGATACGCTCCGGCCTGGTCGATGCGGTCATTATTGCGACGCCACATTACCAGCACACGACCCTGGGCATCGCCGCCCTCCGGCAGGGCCTGCACGTCATGGTGGAGAAGCCCATCTCGGCGCATAAGGCTGACGCCGAGCGATTAATCGCGGCGCACCGGCAGAACCCCCGGGCGGTCTTTGCCGGCATGTTTCAGCTTCGCGCCGAGCCGCGCTATTTGAGGATACGGAAGCTGCTGCGCGACGGCGAGTTGGGCGACCTGGTGCGGATGAGCTGGATTATGACCGATTGGTTTCGCACGGAGGCCTATTACGCCAGCGGCGGCTGGCGGGCGACCTGGAAAGGGGAGGGGGGCGGGGTGCTGCTCAACCAATGTCTCCACAACCTCGATGCCATGCAATGGTTGCTGGGCATGCCGGCCCGCGTCCGCAGCTTCTGCCAGCTCGGCCGGTTCCACCGGATTGAAGTCGAGGACAACGTCACGGCTTATCTGGAGTACCCCAACGGCGCCACCGGCACGTTTGTCTCCTCGACCGGCGAGGCCCCCGGCGCCAACCGGTTCGAGCTGGTGGGCGCGCGCGGCAAGCTCGTCCTGGAACGGGACCGGCTCTGCTTTACGCGCAACGAGACCGACATGCTCGAATTCAGCCGGACCGCCAAGACCGGCTTCGCGAAACCCGAGGTGTGGCAGGCGGACATCCCTTTCGAGAACGCCGCCAACAGCCATGCCGTGCTCACGCAGAACTTCATCAACGCCATTGTCGAGGGCGAGCCCCTCATTGCCCCGGGCGAAGAAGGCATCCACTCGGTCGAGTTGGCCAACGTGATGCTCTATTCCTCGCTCACAGGCCAGACGATCGAGTTGCCCTTGGACGGGGCGGCCTACGAGAGGAAACTCAACCAATTGATTGCCGAATCGAGGCTCGAAAAGAGGGTCGTTGAGGTGGTCAATGACGACTTTGCCAAGTCCTTTAACCGGTAATCCTGAACTCCGACTTTCCATGATCTTTACAGGGATTGGTGACGAAGCCGCCGGCGCCATTGAAGGCCAAATCCAGGCCACGCGCCAACTCAACTGGAAGCACCTCGAAATGCGCGGTGTGGAAGTCCCCGGCTATCCCAAAGGCAATCTCCACGATATTCCCGACGCCGCTTTCGACCTGGCGGTCCGACAGCTCGAATCGGCGGGCGTGGGGGTCTATTGCTTCGGCTCGACGATCATGAACTGGTCCAGGCGAGTCCAGGACCCTTTTGACGCCACGCTGGCCGAGGTCAAACGCGCCATCCCCCGCATGGTCCGCCTCGGCGCCAAGTACGTCCGCATCATGAGCTTCAAGCCGGGCGACGAAGAGTTCAGAATCCCGGCCGAGGTGTTCCGCCGGGTCAAAGAAGTGACCGACCGCTTTCTGGATGCCGGCCTGCAGCCGGTGCATGAAAACTGCATGAACTACGGCGGCATGAGCTGGCAGCACGCCCTGGACTTGCTCGACAAATGCCCCGGACTGAAATGGGTCTTCGACACCGCCAATCCGATCTTCAACCCCGACCGCTCCAGACCCAAACCCTGGCCCAGGCAGGACCCTTGGGAGTTCTGGGTCCATCTGCGAGACCACGTTGTCCACCTGCACATCAAGGATGCGACCTGGAATCCCGCGCGAAACGACGCCGACTACAACTGGCCCGGCGAAGGACAGGGCCGGGTGCGGGATGTTCTGAGAGACGCCCTGGCCCGCGGCTACGATGCCGCCTTATCCATCGAGCCTCACATGGTCACCGTCTTCCACGACGCCCAGGCCAAAGCCGCCAACAATGACGCCTTGATGGAGAACTACCTCCAATATGGCCGCCGGCTCGAGAAGATGGCGGCTGAACTCAGGGGCCGGCAGCAGAAGGACACCGGGACATGACAAATCGCCAGCCTGTTCGGATTTGGGCCTTTTATCTCCCCTCCATCATGGAGCTGGGGAGGCCGTTTTCCCAACTCTTAGGGGAGTTCCAAGGCCGTTCAGAGGCGTTTTCCGAGTCGGTGGTGGAGCAGCCCGCCAAGGCCAGGACGGTCAAGGTGAGCAGCAGGAGAAATATCGCGCGCGGAGAGGCAAGGGACTTTTTCATTGCTCGGGATAGGCGGGGATGGCCAGGTCGCCTTCCATTACTTCGCCAATTTCCCATCCGGGCATGACATTGGCGATGCTGCGGTCCTTCTGCATGCTGCGGATGATGACTTTGGCCACCAGTTTGCCGTTTCGATTGACCAGCATCTCGCCGTACTCCTTGGCGTGCTGGTTTTCACCGACATTGAGGACAACGAAATTATACTTTGGATCGACCACCATCACTTTGCCGGTCAGGGAGGCCGGCAGGGTCACGTGCCTCTCCGGATGCAGGAACCGGTCGAGTTGACTCTTGAGCGTCTCATTGTTCTGCGCCAACACCCTGCTCTCGGCCTGGACTCCCGCCAGGCTCTTCTCGATGGCTTTCATGTCTTCCCGAAGGGTGGTGACTTGCTTGGGGGTAAGCCCGGCGGCCTCGAAGGCGGCGAGCCTTTCGCGGGCGGTGTTCCGCTCGTTGACGGCCGTGTCCAGGTCTTTCTGCAGCCGGTCGGCCAGCTTGGTCTGCTCGTCGGCCTTCTTGACGGCGGCGTCGCGTTCCTCGGTGGCCTGGTCGAGGCTGGCCTTGGTCTGCTTGAGCTCGGCCACGGTCTTCTTGAGCTCCTTGTCGGTGGTCGTGTAAAGCCGCTGGAATTTGGCGTGCTGGGCCGTTTCCTCCCTCAGGTTGGTCTGGAGGGTAGTGACCTTGTCCTTGACCTGGGTGAAATTCAGAACGGCGACGGCCAGCCCCGCGATGATGGCCACGATTAAGCTGATTCGAATCAACATGGTCTCAAAAAGTGATTAAACACCACTGTCGGGGACATAGACTAGACCTTGCGGGAACAACTGTCAACGCCATTGATGACCTGTTTATGAGGCCGAAAACAGCCGCTTAGGGCCTTTTCCTGTCGGTTTTTTTGTCGGGCTGTTTTTCCGGGGTATTGGGAGGCTCGGGCGCGGCGGCGTTGAGTTCATCGAGGACGACCTGAGTGAGGTCGCTATCCGTGTTGTTGTGGAAGAGGATGATGGGGATGCCGTTGGCGCCGACGGCGGCGACATCGAGCACCAGTGTGTAGCCGGCAGCCCTGGCTTTGGCATCGAGGACGGCGCGGATTTCCTCGATGACTTTGTTATGGACCCGGGTGATCTGATCCTCGTAAGTGGACTGGGCCGTGCGCTCATAATCGACGAGGCCCTCTTCGGATTTCTTGACCTGCTTGAGCTTGTCCTCGGCGAGTTTTTTTCGTTTTTCCCGTTCGTCGGGCGAGACGGCCTGATCGTTGGCGCTGGCCAGGACGGCCTGGTAGTCTTGCGTGAGCTTTTTATAGGCCTCGACCATGTTGGCGTGGTCTTTTTCCATGTCGGCCTTCTGCCCGTCCAGGACGGCGCGGGCCCGTTTGGTTATGTGATACTCTTCAAAGAGTTTGCGCATATCCACCGTTGCGATACGGGTTTGCGCCCAGGCGGGGCTGCACAGCGCCGCCGCCAACAGCAATCCAGGAACCACTCCGCTCAAAAGAGTTCTCATAACGACAGGAGAACAGAATTCGATGCCGACGCCAACTTAAATCTGGCGCCAAAAGTAATGCCGGTGGAGGCCGGCCGGACCTGCTCCTTACACGGATCTTCGGGAGCCCAAGGTGATTCGACCCCAACCTGTGGCCTGACCGATACCAAGCGGGTCTGGGCCGCTTTTCGCAACCCGGAGGGCTGCCAGATGGAAGCCGGGGGTCGCAGCGGAGCTACGACCCCCGGTCTGGAGTTTGGACATCTTGCGGCACCGCGAAGCGGTGATTTGAAGGTAGCCGTGGGGCTTCAGCCCACGGAATCAGCGGCCCGTAGCCGTCGCGTCGCGCCAGCGACGCTTGCCCCCCCCCGGCTTGCCTTGTCAATCCCACAGATGCCGCTCGTCGTATTGAATCTCATGGCGGTCCAATAGCGCCCGGTACTCCTCTTGGAAGTTCTTTTTGCGGTGGTGTTGCCGCTGCTTGGAGATATACGCCTTGACCTGGGCGTCCTGCGATTTGCTCACAGTTGCGTGAACGCGCTGGGTGTAGCAGGCGTCGCTCCGCGACGCAATACTGATTCGGGGCGCGCCACCCGTGGGCTGAAGCCACACGACTACCTTCAAGACATCGCTCCGCGATGAGCCCCGGGCAACCAGCGCGAACCCGGGAAAAAGCCGGCGAAAACGTCCAAACTCCAGGCCTGGGCCAGCGGCCCAGGCAAAAGCTGCGCCCGCTTCCTCGGAAAAGGCTCTTTTTGTCTGGCTTCTGTTGGCCGGTTCCGATAAAACGCCCCGCAATATGAATGACCACGGCTCACAGCCAGCGGGGTCCGCCAATAATCACACGGACCGCCTCTCGTCGCGCGGAAGCAAGCTCGCCTTTCTCCTCCTGCTCCTGCTCGTGCCGGGGCCGGTGTTGCGCGCCGAACTGAGACTGCCGGCCATCATCGGCGACCACATGGTGCTCCAGCAGAATCTGGCCAATCCTCTATGGGGCTGGGATGCGCCGGGGACCCGGGTCACGGTGACTTTCGCCGGCCAGACCAAGTCCGCACAGGCCGGACCGGATGGCAAATGGACGGTGAAACTGGATGCGATGACCGCTAACGACAAGCCGCAGACCCTGACCATCAGCGGCACGGAAAAGAAGGAGATTCAGGACGTGCTCGTGGGCGAGGTCTGGATGTGCTCCGGCCAGTCCAACATGGGCTTCACACTGGCCGGCGACTGGAACGGGGACATCGATGCAGCCGCTTCGAGGCTGCCCAACCTCCGCCTGATCAAGGTTCCCCAGGTCGGCACGCAGGAGTTGCAGGACGATTTCAAGGGCCAGTGGCGGGCCTCTACGCCTGAAACCGCCCGCAACTTCAGCGCTGTGGGCTTTTACTTCGGCAGGTATGTCCACTGCATCCTCGGCGTGCCCGTCGGCCTGATTGACAATGCCTGGGGCGGCTCTGCGGCGGAGGCCTGGGTCCGCCGCCAATCGCTCGAGCAAGACGGGCGTTTCAAGCCGCTCATGGAAAGCGCAGCCAAACAAGAGGCCCATCTTCAAAGTGAGGCCACCAAGGCCGACTACGAAAAGCAACTGGCCAAGTGGAGGGAGGACGTGGAGAAGGCCAAAGCCGAACAGAAGCCCGCGCCGCAGCGGCCTTACTCCCCGTTCCAGTGGCTCACCGGCAACGCGCGCCCCGGCAACATCTTCTGCGGCGTCCTTTATCCCACGCTCGGTTACGGCATCAAGGGGGTCATCTGGTACCAGGGCGAATCCAACGCCGGGCGCGCCTGGGAGTACGCGGCGCTCTTCCCCTTCATGATCGAGCAGTGGCGCAAGGAGTGGAACCAAGGCGACTTCCCGTTCTACTGGGTGCAACTGGCGGACTTCATGGCGGAGAAGCCGGAGCCTGGGGAGAGCAGTTGGGCGGAACTGCGCGAATCGCAGACCAAAACCCTGAAGCTCCCGAACACAGGCCAGGCGGTCATCATCGACCTGGGTGAAGGCAAAGATATCCACCCCAGGAACAAGCACGACGTGGCCGCGCGGCTGGTGCGCTGGGCCTTGGTGAAAGACTACGGGATGAAGTTCCCCTATCGCAGCCCCGAGTTCAAAAGCATGGAGATCAGCGGCAACAAGGCCCTCCTTGGGTTTGATTGTTTCGGCAGCAGCCTCCGTCCTTTCGACGTGAACCAGGCGATCGGCTTTGCCGTTTGCGGCGAAGACAAGGTGTGGCACTGGGCTAAAGGCGCCGTTCTGGGAAAGGACAAAGTCGAGGTCTGGTCGGACAAGGTGGCGAACCCCATCGCCGTTCGATATGCCTGGGCAGACAACCCCGTGTGCAATCTCTTCAGCAACGAGGGACTGCCCCTGACCCCGTTCCGCACGGATGACTTCGACATGATCACGCGGCCGAAGGTCCCGCCGGCTGGCCAGGCTCCTTAGGGCCCCTTCGAGCGTCAGTGTGGTTGCTCCCCGAAGGCTCGATCCACCAGCGAAGCGGGCGGCGGGGCAGTCAACAAACTAACCGCCGGCACGACTACTAAAGGCAGCACCATCGCCAACGCCCCGGCTACGGGGATGCCCGGCTTGCCCCAATACAGAAACAAACCTACGGCTGTCACCAAGCCCGCCAGCATCCCGGCATAGGCCCCCGCCCTGGTCGTGCGTTTCCAGAACAGACCGTATAGATACGGGGCCAGAAACGCCCCGGAGAGCGCACCCCACGCAATGACCATCAAGTTCACAATCACGTCCACTTTGCTCAGGGCAATCAGCAGCGACAACAACACGAAAATGCCGCACACCACGCGCATGAGGAGCACCGTCTGCTTCGGATGGGACTCACGCCTCCCGAAGGCCCCGTAGATGTCGATGACAATGGCGGAACTGGACACCAGGACCAATGAGGAGAGGCTGGACATCGAGGCCGAAAACACCAGCAGCAGAATGATCAACACCAGCCAGTGCGGCACATAGGTCAGCAGGAAGTGCGGCATCAACAAATCCAAGTCCGGCTTCCTGGTGATTGGATTGAGGATAGGGGCAAGGTCGATTTTAGGGTTAGTGAAGAACAGGTGAGTCAGCGCCCCGCTGTAATAAGCCCCGAAGGACATGAACAGGGCAAATATTGTAGCGATGATCATCGCCCGATTCACGTCGGCTTTGCTGCGAATCGAATAGAATTTTTGCACCATCTGTGGCAGCGCCCATGGGCCAAAACTCGTAATGAGCACCAGCGAGGCCAGCGTAAGCCAACCGGGGAATTGCATGCCGGCCGGCAGGGGTGCTCCGGGCGGCAGAGGCGGCGGGTGCAGCGCGGGCATGTGCTTCGGATCGAGCAACCGGGTGAAGGTCTCGTAGAAACCGCCCTTCATGTTGGCCAGCAGCAGGACCATGATTGCCACTGCGGCAAACTCCAAAATACCGCGAATGAAATCGCTCACCGCCACGGCAAAGTACCCGCCCATCACCAGATAAACCCCCGTGAGCGCCGCCAGAAAAATGAGAGCGGTGTTATACTCCAGCCCCAGGGCCTTTTGGAAGAGGTAACTCAAACCCATATAAACCGAGCCGGAATAGGGCACCAGGAACAGGAATACGACCAAGGCCGCAATGACCTGCAAAGGTTTGCTGCCGTACCGGGCACAGAGAAACTCGGGCATGGTCATAACGTTGAGCCGCGCTGTCATGTCCCGTGTCCGCCGAGCGAGCAACTGCCATGCGAACAACGTTCCGATCAGGGTGTTGCCGAGCGCAATCCATAGCGTTTGGATGCCGAACCCCCAGCCCAGCCGCCCAGCGTAGCCGATGAACAGCACAGCGGAGAAATAGGTCGTGCCATAGGCGAAGGCGCTCATCCACGGCCCCAGCGTGCGCCCGCCAAGAAAGAAGTCCCCAACCGATTTGGTGCGTTCGATGCACCAGTAGCCGACGGCCAGCATAGCCAGCACATAGAGCACCACGACGGAGGTGTATAAAATATTCATAGGCTGCGAACGCGCCCATTAAGACACGGGGCTCCACGACGAATCAAGAACGATATTAACCCCGGCCGTCTTGACCTCCAGGGCCCTCGTTCTTCAGTTGGCTTCCGGCACAGAAGGCCGCTGTGGAGGTTGATGCTTGACACTCTGCGTCCTCGGCGCATTGTTTGGGTGTGCGTGTGCCGCTGAAAAACAATGAAAACTTCGCCTGATCCGATTCCCGCCACGCGAGAAGTGCCGATCAAACTCCTCCCCCACTGCCGATGCGGACAATCCGGATCGGGCAAGTGGCCTCGCGGGACCGAGGACCGTTGGCTTGTCCTGGGGCCAAATGATGCTGAGAAGAAGGAGACGGAACAAAAGGAGGCTCAGCTTATCGAGTATGAGTGCCTTTCCTGCAGGCGCCGGTATCGGCTGCGAGGCGCAAAGCTTTATGAAGTGCTTACTGACGGTTCGGAGCGGCCGTATATGCGGCAGGGCCGCTACGGACGCTGGCTTTCATGCAGGTGACTCCCGGGCCGAGGAACTGGCCGATTGACGCGATATTCCTTGAGCTCGGCGTAAATGGACCTCGCAAGACCTGATTTTTGAAATCCGACGACCTTGACCCCCTTTATCCTGAAGAACTGCTCCAAATCGGCCGAGGTGTAATACTGAACAACAGGGTAATGCGCAAATTGCCTCACAATGTCCTGGCGACTGCCTTCCGAGAGGTCCCTGGTCACCAGAACGAAATGGAGCTTGCTCTTGCTGTGGCTCAGGTGATCGCGGCCCACAATTAAAATCCGGGAGCGCAACACAAAGGGAAACATCCGCTCCACTGGCTTTTTCGCGCCTGGCTCTTTCACCTGATCAGAATCGGGGCCTGCCGCCGGATTTCGTGGCTGCGCTCAAAATCCGGCCGGCCCGGCCCTTCGCGGCGGGTCAAACCGCGTCGGGTGCTCGAATCAGTAACGATCTCGGCCGCCGCCGCGGTAGCCGCCGCGACCCCCGCCGCCGGCACGGCTGCCGCCTGGACGCTCCTCACGAGGCCTGGCCAGATTGACGGTAAGGGCGCGTCCGGACAGGTCTTTGCCGTTGAGGCCTTCGATGGCCTTCTGCGCTTCCTCCGGCGTGCTCATGGTGATGAAACCGAAGCCGCGAGGGCGGCCGGTCGCACGGTCCATCATCAGGTTGGCCTCGACGACCGTGCCGAACGCCGCAAAGGCATCCTGCAGGTCGTTTTCAGTGACGTCGAAGGAGAGGTTTCCCACAAACAACTTTGCACTCATCTATTTTCTGTATTGTCCTGGATAGCTCTGCGCTCTCCACACTGTTCCCCGGGATCGGGTTTCAAATCGTCACTGAACCGCGTTCACCTAACGATTCCCATGTCATGGAAGTAACAACCTATCGAGGTTTGCGTCGAGTATGGCCTGTTTCGCCGGAATAGCAAGCATTATTTGTGCTGTTATTTGTGCTGTCAGCCACAGCCTGAAATGGGCCGCTTAGAAGCCCATCCGGGTCAATTCCTCGTTCAGGGCCGTTTGGAACTGCTCCAGGTCGGCGGGCGGAGGACGGTAGCCGGGTTGCTGCGGAACAAGGCCAAGCTGGCCCGATTGGTCGAAATACCAATCGGCGGAGTTGCCGTCGGAAAAGGTGACTTTGCCGCTGACCATGGCGCCGGGGCGCGCAACCTGGTCCACCGAGAGCGAGAGTTCGCCGGGCCCGGGCTTGGGGGCCGCGGCCCCAGGCGAGGGGGCCGAGCGCTTCCCGCCCCGAGCGGCAGGGGCGGCAGCGCTGGACGGCGCCAAGAGGGTGCCGGACGTTTTGGCGGGTTCGGCATCCTTGGGCACCAGCTTCAAGTCATCCACCAGTAATCGCACGTCCATGTAAGTGAGACGGAGGCCGAACTCGGATGCCAGCCGGTCCTGAATCTCGGACAGCTTGAGTCCTTGCTTAATCCACTCCGCTGCCTTGTTCCGTTGCGCTTCATCCAGGTTCATAATGTGTCTTGCCGCACAATCCTACAAACACCGTTGGTCCTGTTCAATGAGGATCCGGGAGTTTTTGGCGCCACTTTAGCGCCACTTTGCTCTTGCGCCCCAGCCGGCGGATGGTAAAGTCTCCCGCGCTTTAGGCCCCGGTTCATAAGCAATTTAACGACAAGACAAAACGGCAAAGCGTGAAGATTTTTAGCGGCACTTCCAATCGGCCCCTGGCCGAGGCCATCTGCGCCTATATCGGGATTGAGCTGGGGAACTCGACGATCAAGCCGTTTCCGGACGGCGAGACGTTCGTCAAGATCGAAGAGAACGTGCGTGGCGAGGATGTGTTCCTGGTTCAGTCGACCAGTCCGCCAACCAACCATCATTTGATGGAGATGTTCATCATGATGGACGCGTTGCGGCGGGCCAGCGCCGCGCGGATAACGGCGGTGATGCCCTTTTATGGTTATGCGCGCCAGGACCGGAAGGACCAGCCGCGCGTGCCCATTACGGCAAAGCTGGTGGCCAACCTCGTCGTGGCCGCCGGGGCCAACCGGGTGCTGACAATGGACCTCCACGCCCAGCAGATTCAGGGTTTTTTTGACATCCCGGTCGATCACCTCTACGCATCCCCGGTGATGTATCAGTATTTGAAAAGGAAGCAGATGGGCGAACTGGTGGTTGTGAGTCCGGACGTAGGCGGGCTCAAGATGGCCTGGGCCTACTCCCAGGTCCTGGGGGCCGGTCTGGCCATCGTGGCCAAACGCCGCCGGAGCGCCAGCGAGGTCGAATCCGTGGCCGTCATCGGGGAAGTCCGGGGCAAAAACACGCTCCTGGTCGATGACTTGACTGAAACGGCAGGCACGCTGACCTCGGCCGCCGAATGGCTCAGGCGCAAAGGCGCCCGCAAGATTCAGGCATGCGTCTCGCATTCCATCCTCAACGCGACGGGGATCGAGCGGTTGCGAAAATCGACTATTGACGAATTGATAACAACTGATACTGTCCTTCGCCTGCCTATCGCCGGCGTGAAGATAACCACGTTGTCTGTGGCGGGGCTTTTGGGCGAAGCGATCAAACGAATTCACAGCAATTCGTCGGTCACCTCGCTGTTCGAGTTTAAAGGTTGGCGCACCAGTTGAGGCGCGCCAAGAGCGGGGCGCCCCTGGTTGGCGCAGGGCTTGGAACGATTTAACGACAATGAAATCTGTATCACTCAACGCATCCTCCCGGGTGCTGGGCAGGCGCGCCGGGGCCAGGAAACTCCGTGCTGAGGGACGCGTGCCGGCGGTCATTTACGGCCGCCAGACCCAACCCCAGAATCTCGAGGTCAAGGTCAAGGAAATGGAAGACCTCATCCACCGCTCCGTCTCCGAGAACCTCCTGGTGGACCTCGAGGTCAAAGACGACCCCCGGCCCAAGCGCCTGGCGCTGGTGCAGGAAATCCAGCACCATCCCCTCTCCGGCAAGCTCTTGCACGTGGACTTCCACGAGGTCGCCGAAGACGAAAAGGTGACCATCAGCGTCCCCGTCGAGACCCTCGGCGAAGCCGAAGGTGTCAAGACCGGCGGCGGCGTTCTGGAACACATCCTCTTCAGGGTCCGCGCTCGCGGCCTGCCCAAGGACTTGCCTGAGATCATTACCGTGGAGGTTTCCCATCTCAAATTGGGCGAGGTCATCCACCTGGGGGAGATCAAAGCCTCCCCTGGAGTCGAACTGGTCGGCGACAAACAGATGGCCGTCATCGCCGTCGCCGCGCCTCGCACCGAAGAAGAGGAAGCGGCCGAGGCGGCAGAGGCCGTTGCAGCCCCGGGCGAGGTGGAGATGATCAAAGAGAAAAAGGAAGAGGGCGAGGAAGGCGCTGCCCCCGCCAAAGGCGCCGAGAAAGGCGCCGCCAAGGGCGGCGAGAAGGCCTCCGCCAAGGGCGCCGAGAAGGCCTCCGCCAAGGGCGCCGAGAAGGCCCCTGCAAAGGGCGCCGAGAAGGCCCCTGCAAAGGGCGCGGAGGCTGGCGCCAAGGCCCCCGAAAAGGCCGCCGAGAGAGGCCCTGCCTCCGGCGCGGCTGGAAGGAAGAGATAATCGGGGCCCCTGCCCGGTTTCGGCCGGGCTGCCGGCCCGGCCCGGCCTATGGAGAACCTGTATCTCATCGTGGGCTTGGGCAATCCCGGCGCCGAATATGTCCGGACCCGGCACAATGCCGGATTTCAGGTCGCCGACCGCCTGGCCGAGCGGTGGCGGTCGGCTTGGACTTACCAAAAGAAGTTCGACGCCTGCCTGGCGCGGACGGAGCAGGCTGGACGGCGGGTGCTGGTCTGCAAGCCGCAGACCTACATGAATGCCAGCGGCCAGGCGGTAGCCGCCGTGCAGAGCTTCTACCGCGTGCCGCTGCCACGGTTGCTGATGGTGGTGGACGACGCGGACCTGCCGCTGGGCGTACTGCGGATCAAACCGGGCGGCGGCAGTGCCGGCCATCACGGGCTGGAATCGGTCGAGCAGCACCTGGGCACGCGTGACTATGCCCGCTTGCGCATCGGAATTGGCCGCCAGGACGACGCCCGCGAGATCACGGGCTACGTCCTGGGGCGATTTGATTCGACGGAGCAGGCCCTGGTGGATAAAGTCTTGAACGTGGCGTCCGACGCGGCAGAATGCTGGGTGGACGCCGGCATACAAAAGGCAATGAACCAGTTTAACGGCGTCCCGCCGGGTCGGGAGCCGCCCAACGAAAGAAAAGAGCAGTGAAACGATACGAAGGTCTGTTTATTCTGGAAACCTCGGGCAAAGAAGAAGGGATCAAAGACTCGATCGACAAGATCTCCGCTGAAATCACCGCCCTGGGCGGCAAGGTCGAAACGGTGCAGAAGATGGAGAAGCGCAGCTTCAGCCGGGTGGCCAACAAGAGGCACCCCGCCGGTTTCTACGTGAATATCATCTTCGAAAGCCAACCCGGCGCCCTCGAACAACTCAAACATCGGCTCGCGATGAACAGCGAGATTTTCAGGGTCCTGTTCACGAACTCGCCCCCGCCCAAACCCGCCGAACCCGCCGAACCCGCCCACTCAACGTAACCTATGGCAAACTTCAACAAAGTCATCCTCGCGGGCAACCTAACCCGCGACCCCGAACTGCGCTACACCCCCAAGGGCACAGCCATCGTCCGCTTCGGCCTGGCCATCAACCGGACCTGGAAAAGCGAAACCGGCGAAATGAAAGAGGAGGTCACCTTCGTTGACGTCGATGCCTTCGGCCGGCAGGCTGAGGTCATCGGCCAATACATGAAAAAAGGACGGCCATTCCTGGTGGAAGGCCGGCTCAAGCTCGACCAGTGGGAAGACAAGAACACTCACCAAAAACAGAGCAAACTCCGAGTTGTGCTCGAGGGCTTCTCCTTTATCGACTCCAAAGGTCCGGAGGGTCTTCCCTCTCCTGAAGCAGCCCGTGCCCGCCCCGCCGCTGGGGCCGCCGCGCCCGAGGCCCCTGCCTCCGCCGGACCCGGGCCCGAGGGGCCTCCTCCCGAGGAAGACGACGTGCCCTTTTGAGCCTCCCCTGGAGACTCGCCCCTGGACCCTCGCGCGTCGGATTCCGACAAAGGCCGCGACAAAGACGATGCTACTGGCTCAGCCGGTAGAACTGCGAGGATTGCGCGGGGCTGTTGGTGAGGGTGTTCCACCATTGCACCAAGGCAGGCAAAGCGGCCACGTCCGACCAGGCCGGCGGGGGGTAGAGGCTGGCGGCAGTTTGCAGTTTGTATCCCAGCAGGGAGGTTCGCCACGAGACAACTGTCTGGCCGGCGGCTTGGGTAATAGCCAGGGTTGCCGGGGGCTTGGCGGCCGTCAGTTGAACCAACTCGATGCCGGCTCCGTTGGCCGGATCGAGGTTGCGGCTGTAGCGTCTGGTGATGGGGCTGTCCCAGTGTTCGTGCACGCCCAGGCTCGCCAGGGCGGTGCCGGTCCTGCCCGGGTCATAAAAGGCGCCCGAAGGGGGGCTGTTGGCCTGCGCGGCCTCGTAGAGGTAATCCTCGGCCCCGCCCTGCAGCGCTTCGTAGTTCACCACATTGGGCCACTGGGCGAGGAGGAAATCATAGCACACCGAATCAATGGCGACGGGGTCCTGGGACGCGAACAAGCTCGAGGGCCAATTCCCGCTGGGCCAATTGCCGCCAAACGGCGCGGAGGTCCATGGCTGGGGATGGGAGTCCCAGTAATAACCGGCAAAGAGGCCATCCACCATAAAGAGGAGCGTCTTGCCGCCCAGGACGGGGCTGCCCAGGAGGTCCACTATGGCGCGGTAATGCCCTAAGCCAGGGGTTCCGGACACGCTCGGGTCTGGCGTGCTCGCATGCATGCTGCTGTAATTGAGGATGTCGCCCTCGTTCATGCCGAGGGCATCCCGGTAGTAGCCGTCGGGGCAGCGGAGCAAGGAGCCGTAAAAGTTCTTGCCGCAGAGAGTCACGCCCACGCTGTGGCCCTTGAGAACCGCAAAATCTATGAGGTAGGCGGCCTGGGCCAAAGGCACAGGCACGTAGTCCTGAACGGCGGGTTGGCCGGGGGCGGCCTTGGTCACGCTCCAGAAGAAGGGGACCGACGAGAACTCGGTTCGCATGCGTCCTGAGCCGCCGAAATTGTCGTAATAATTCACGTTCGGGAATTCGGGGTGCAGCACGTTCCACTGGTAGGCCGGGAAGTTGCCGGTGGGGTCGCCCAGAAAGATGTTGGTCTGGTCGATTCCCACTGTATAGACAAGTTGACGGAGCAGGCTAAGGAGCATCTGCGGCGAGTTGTCGATGGTGTTGAGCCAGTTGCCGTCGGAGTAAGCGTTCTGCTTTTCATAAGTGCCGTAGATGTCAACGGTTTCGGTCCCGGACCGCGCGTTGCAGGTTGTGAGGTTGATTTTGATGGCCACCTTTTCGCCGGCCTGATAGCCGCGCGCGCCCTTGCCGTGGCTGGAGTTGAAATACTTGAAAATGGCGTCCCAGGCCGCCGCGTCCGAGCCGCCTCCGCCGACGGATTGCAGCGCCTTGGACATCATCTGTTCCACGGTCGAAATATCGGTGTGATTGGTGTCGTACCAATGTTCGGGCGAGTCGTAGCCGGCCCAGTTGACGGCTTGGGGCGCATAGACCCAGGCAACGCGGCCCGGGAAAATACCCTTGGCTTGGCCGACTGGGGCGTTGGGAGTAATTCCCGCCCAACTCCGGGCGGAAGGCAGGCTGGCCGCCACCAAGACGCACCCGGCGAGGGCGGCGGCGCCCCAGAGGCACGTTTTCCAGAACCGCCCGCCCCGGTTCCGTGCCTTGCGCCAGGCAAAAGCCGACCCTGCCAAGGCCAGCACCCAGGCCACAAAGCTGCTGGCCACCGGAAAGGCGATTCTCTGGCACGGGTAGGTTGCGCGGCTCGGCTTGGGGATGACGCGCACGAGAAACCAGAGCAATGAAGCCAGGCCCAGGCCGGAAAAAAGCCAGCCGAGCAACCCGAACCGGGGCTGCGGAGGTTCCAAAGACCGGCCCGTGACCGGGCAAACGCGCTGCGAGGCGGGCGACTGTTGAAGGGTCTCGCCGGAGGGAGAGCTTGGTTTTTTCATAGGTTCAGGCGGGTATTCTGAGGAAGGCAATTGAAATCGCTCTCAATTCCGCTCGGCAGGTCACGGACATACACATCGGCGGCCATTGTAGGGCCGGAGAATCCAAAAGCAATCTCCATTACTTCAGGGGTCGCCACAGAGCCGACAAGCGGTCTTGGGCGGGATGATTTGCCGGAGGTTCATTTCGCGCAAGCGTTGGCGGCGTTGTTCGAGGCAAGCGGGGCAGGTGGAGAATTGGTCGAGGTTCCAGGTATCGGCGAAGACTCTGACCTGGCGCCGTTCCAGGAGGGATTCCAACGCTCTTTCCAGCGTCGAAAGGCGGGGTGGAGCAAACTCGCCGGCCTGGAGCAGCCGGTCCAAAGCGCCGTTGCCGGCGCGGGTGGGGATCAAGGAGAGGACCTCGACGCCGGAGGCAACAGCGAACTCAGCGGATTTGAGCGCCCACTCCAAGGCCTGGGCTTCGTTCAGGAAAGGCGGCTTCAACAGGACGAATGCGCGCACGGCGATGCCGCGGTTACGCAGAAAGGCGGCCGCTTTGGCGAAGGCGCTCAAGGTGAGATTCTTGTTCAGACGGGGCAGGACGTCCGGATGAACGGTTTCAAGGCCCATCGCCACTTCCAGTGACGGGACCAACAGGTCTCTGAGCCTCAGGACGCTTTGGCCGACCAGCCGCGGATGGCATTCCACCACCAGGCGGCTGGCGAAGGAGACCCTTTGGGCGATGGCGGGGTAGTCGGCCAAGGGGATGGCGGCGCGGTCAAAGAAGCTGCCGCTGTTGTAGAGTTTGACCTGTTCCGGGCGAGCTTGCAGGCGGCTCAGAGCGTAATCGATCTGCTGCGGAATGGCGCCGGGCGGCACGGGGCGGGTCAAGGTGTGCTTCCACAAGTCGCACATCAAGCAGCGCCAGGGGCATTCTCTGTTGGTGAGGAAGACAACAGCGGAACTGACGATCCGGCCGGAAGCGGCTCGTTCCTCCTCGAGCAGGAAGCCGTGGGGTTTGAAGGGGTCTGTGGCGGCCCGCGGGGGGCGTTGGGCGACGATCCAGGCCGCCCGATTCCGCTCCGGGTAGATGGAACTCATCAAGCCGAAAGGACCCCGCTGTAACCGGCCATGAATCGCTGGCGGTATTCAGGCTCCGGGCTGGACAGGCGCCGTCCCGGACCTTCCACGGAAAGGGCGCCGTGCTGAAAACGGCGCTTGGGGAAGACGGGCATGTCAAGGCCGGTGAGGGCTTTGACACCGCTGCTGACGATTTCACCCTTGAGGCGGTAGAGCTTTTGGAGGTCATAATCGGTCAGCGCGATGAAGGGGATGCCCTCGGCCTGCTCGATGACGCCGGGGCGAGTGAAGGGGCTGAAGCCTTCGAAGCCGAAATGACAGGCGGGAGCATAGGTGCGGGTGCAGGAGCGGCTCAAGCCCCCGGAATAGGTCAAGGAATGCTTGATGGCGCCCAGGCCCCAGCCCTCCTGGTAGAGCATGCGATTGTTGATGACGCTGCGAATGGTCAGTTCCGGGTTCTCCTCGACAGGGTAGTCCTTGAGGTTTTCATCGCCGCCATCGCCATCCATGAGGAACTTCCAGTGCGGATACCGCTGGCGGATGCCGCGGCAGAGCGCAAGGGCCATGGTGGCCGATTCGACATCGAGGGATTTGTAATCCTCCACGATGCGAATCGTTTCAACCGGGTCGAGCGAAGCCGGGTCGGCCTCGATGACCTCGAGGAAGAGTCCCAGCCCGAGCCGGTCCAAAAAGGTCCTGGACTGGCCGAGGTCGGGGCCGTTGCAGACGGAGAGGGTGAATGCCTTGAGCCGGGCGGGGTTCATCCCCAGCTTGAGGAGGCTGTGGTAAGTGACCAGGAAGACGGCGCCGCTGTCCACGCCGCCCGAGAAACAAACCCCGATGGGTTCACTGGGCGGCAGGCTGCGGAGCCACTGGCGGACCTCGAGGGCCAGGGCGCCAATGTAGTTTTGGCCCAACCGCTGAAGGTCGGCGGGAAAGGCCTCGCGCCGCGGCGCAAAGAAGCGCTCGTAAGTTGGGTCAGGATCGGGGCAACCGACCAGGTGAATCCGCACGACGTGATGCGCCGGAACCATGCGGGTGTAGCTGGGATGGAACTGCGCCCCCAATCCCTCGTGCTTCAACCAGTCCCAGATGGCGTCGATGCGCTGGGCCACCACGAGGGCCGGGCCTTGGTGGCGCTTGGCCAGAAAGTAGCGCATCGGCCGGTCCAGGGAGCGGGCCAGGCGGACGACTTTCCCTTCCTTGGCCACCAGGGCAAAGGAACCCTCGATCTGCCGGACCGCCTCAGCCGGGCCGCGCCGGATGCGCTCCCGGGCTTGCTCGACGCTCATATTGAGGATGCGGTTGGCAGCGGGCTCGGTCAGGTCGAGGACCCGCTCGACAGATTGGTTCGAGATTGATTGGTTCATGCATTCACTTGACTTTCCAGGCCAGGGCCATCATCTCCGGCGTGTAGGGGTCGGGCAGGGCGCCTTGGGCGGCGTAGAGGAAAAGGGCGCAGCGGAAGATCTGGCTGGCCACGCTCAGCAGGTAACTCCAGGCCAGAATGCAGGCCAGCCACACCAGCACCACAAGCGGGATGAGGAGGTAGAGGTGCAGCGACAGGGCAATGGCTATCCCGCCGCCCAGCCAGAGCACGGAGACAAGCCCGACCAGCAGGCCGCCGAAGGTGACGCCCAAGTAGCCGATCAGCGACTCGCCCCAGGTCTGTCTGAGCGTCAGCGCCGATTTCTTGAGGACTGCGAGCGGATTCGAGGTCTGCTCCTCGGTGATGATGATCGGGATGACAAAGATGCAGGCAATGCTCCAGGCGGTCCCGATGATTCTCATGACCAACTGCCCGACAAACCCAAAGCGTTGCTCGAGCTTCTGGATGATGTAACCCACCAGCCCCGCAAAAAGCGTCCACATCAAGATCGCTTTCCATTTGGAGCAGGCGAACTGGATTCCGCCCGCGATGGACACCGGCTCGCCCTTGAGCGCCTTGAGGATTTCGCAGTAAAAGGCCACGTTGAAAAACGTGGCGCAGAACATCGAAACAAAGTACATCGCCGCAAAATAGCCTGCCGCCAGCGGTTTCAGCCCGTGCGTCTGAACGCTCCGGCTGCGACTGAAGCCCGCCGGGTCCTCGGCGGTCCTGGCTCTGGTATCACCGGGGAGATTGACCGCGCCGATGCTGCTGCCCACCGCTTGCCAGTGCCGGGCCGAGAGCACACTGTAGCCCGTTCGCTGAAAGGCCACCGGGAGCAGGAACAGCAGCGCAACCACCACCGTGGCCGTTGCGGTGATGATCGGGAACAACAACAGCCGCATGTCGCGCTGCATTACCAACACGGAAGTCTTAAACAATTGCCAGCTTCGCTCAAATTTGCTCATGGATTTCTCTGAATGTAGCAGAGGGCGCAAGGAACACAAGTTTTAAGGGGCTTGAGCGTTTTCCTTGGGTTGATCGTCACTATTCAAATAGGCGCTCGGTCGCGCACCCAAACTCATTTCCCTTTCCGGCTCAACACCAGCGGCCCAACCCAGCGAGTGTTGTATTTCGCCTGCCAGGAGTCGTCCAGGTTCGACGGCCTGGGTTGACGGCCATAAGCCTGGTCGTCCATGCCGTGAAAAGGCAAGGGCTCGACCTGCCAGCCCTGGCCGACATGGAAGTCGGCGTCTTTGTCCCAGCCTACGACGTAGAGGAAGAAATCGCGCTCGAAGCCTTCGGGTTTGGGAGGCACCTGGTCCGCAGCGAAGCCCAGGGCCAACTCGTCCCCGCCATTGAGAAGGACCAGGGCGTTGTCTTTCTCGGCGAGGAGTTCATCGACGGCGCCATAACGGGTACACCATCCGTAAGGGGTGCGCCGCCAGGGTGGCGCGTCCCTGAGCCGGTCGTATTGCGGTGTCAGGGGCAGCCAGGCTGGGAGCGGGGCAAATTCGCTGAAGCCGCGCCAATGGAGGTCGGTTTGGTTCGGGCGCAGGCTGGTCAGGCGGTTGTCCTGGGCGGGGGCCTTCACGCAGAGGGAAACAGAATCCCAATAGAGTTCAAAGGCGGTGGTCAAGCGGAGACGCCGGGCGCCGGGCGGCAACTTGCCATCCAGGTCCACCAGGATGGTCTTGGTCTTGCCCGCCGGGACCCCGAAGTCCACGGGCAGGCGCTGCCATGAACCGTTGGGCAACTCCGCCTCCAGGAGCGGGAAGGGGAAAGGAAGGCCCGGGTCCAGCGAGCCGGCGACATTGGCCATGCCGCCGCCAAACCGCAGCCAGCCGTTGAGGACCAGGACGAGGGGTTCGGAAACCGGGAGCTGGCCAAAATCGAGGGTGAGGCCGAACGGTTCGGCCAAACCTCGCAACTGCGGCTCGCGGAGGCGCCCGGGCCCGACCAGACGCCCGTCTGTGGCGGCCAAGAGTTCGGTGGCATCCAGGCCATCGCTGCGCACGGCGCGTTTGAGGGCGGCGCGCGGGCGCAGGGTCCACAGTTCATGGGGTGGGAAAGGACCGGCGGCGCGCATTTTGCTCGTGGGCGCCACGAGGGTGCCGGCAGGATGGTCCACGACCACCAGCCTGGCCTGGTCCAGGTAGAGCACCTCGCGCAACTCTTCGGTGATGCGAAGCTCGTATTCGTTGTTGTGGGGCGGGAATTGCCGCTCGTTTCCGAGGGAAAGATACTCTACCGGGTCCTCCTCGACATAGCGGGATTGGCTGGCGGGCAAGCCGAGGGGCGAGGCGCCAAGGATATCGGTGACAAACCGGAAGCTCTGGCCGTTCCAGGCGTAAAGGTATGGGCACGAACCGGCCGGGAGCACCAGCTCGACCAGCTCGAAAGGCTGCAGTTGGACAGGAACGTCCAGGGTTGTAGTCGTCAGGTCCGACCACCGCATCTGGAGCATCTCGAGTTTGTCGCGCTTGCCTACGCCGATCTCGAAGGGGAGCTGCTTCAAGGTTCGGAGTGTTCGCCAATGGTCGGAGAGGAGTTCGACGCGGCAGCCCAGGCCCGAGGCATTCGAGCGGTTGCCCACCAATCGCAGCTTCAACTGTTTGTTGGCGTTGCCGCCGTCGTTGCGCCAGTAGCGCAGCCCCGTCGCGGAGGCCATCACCAGGTCGGTGCCGCCGTCCTGGTCGAAATCCGCCGCCACGACGTCCTCGACCGGTCCGGTTTTGTCCAAACCCAGGGCCGCAGTGACGTCTTCAAAACCCCGCTTGCCGACATTGCGCCAGACCCGGACCCCGCTGCCAAAGGCCAGGAGGTCCAGCCAGCCGTCATTGTCATAATCCAGCAACAGAAGCCCGCTGGGCTGCAGGCCGTTGAGCGGGATCGTGACGCGCTCGCCGCTGCCGCCGTATAGAATTGTGAGTTCCTTTTCACCAGCCAGGATGAGGTCCGGCAGGAGGTCGTTATTCAGGTCCCCCACCGCAACGAGTTTGGCCGCCGGGAGTCTTGCCGCGAGGTTCGTTTGCGCAAACAAGCCGGCCCGCTGCTTGCAGTAAAACACCGGCGCCTGGCCCGAACGGGTGAGATATACGGCAGGCAAGTCCTCGTCCCCCCAGTCGTCCACGGTGAGATGCTCGAGCCCACCCAACACGGTCGGCAGCCCCGTATTGGCAGCGGCCTCCTGGAAATAAAAACTGCCCAGGTTTCGATAGACCCGCAGACCTTGGCCGCCTGGCTGGATGGTAAGCAAATCCAGTTTGCCGGTGAAATCGAGGTCGGCCAACACCCCGTCTGCGGCCTTTAGATTCCTGAGGCCAGCGGCGGCGGTCACCTCGCGGAATTGGCCATTGGTGGCGAAACGGAATACGTGCGAGGCCGTCTCCCCGAGCATGATCACGTCCTCGAACCTATCGTTGTTCAGGTCGCCCACCAGGCAACGCCGATAGGTCGCGTTAGTGGTTCCCGGAACCCATGCGCCCAGGGGGGCGAACTTGCCTTTCGAGTTGTCCAGCAAGCGGAATCCGTCTCCCTGCCGCACCCAGAGGCTGTTCCGGCCGTCGTGGTTGTAATCGAGCACTCCCACCGGCCCGCGATAGCCGGCGGCCTCGGCGCCAAAGACCTGGGCCGTCGCCTCGACGAACCTCACGGTCACCCCCCGGCGTTCGGGTTGCGCAAGAGTGAAAGCCACGCGCGGCTGCGTGTATTTGCAGCGTTCCAGGGCGGCAGGACCCAGGGACACGCCGGGGCTTTTGGCCCGGAGCTCCTGGTGCTTGGCCAACTCGGCCGCCGCCTCGTCCGCCCGCCCGGCCAACTGGTAAAGACGGCTCAGTTGATAATGCGCCGAGGGATGATCCGGCTGGAAGTGGAGCAGGGTTTCAAATTGCTGAATCGCGTCCTGCGCGTGCCCCGCGCGTTCCTGCGCCAGTCCAAGCTGGAAGGCGAGGGCGTCGACGGCGGGATCGATTTTCTGGGATTGCTGGAAGGCCTGGACGGCCTTCTCCGGCTGGTTCTCGCGCAGGTAGGCACAGCCCGCCAGGTAGTATGCGGCCGGCTCGTTTGGGTCCAGCTCGATCGCCCGCTGGCATTGCCCGGCGGCGGCCTCGTTGTCGTCCGCAAGGAGAAATGCGTTCGCCAGGTTCAAATGCGCATCGACACTCTCCGGCACGAGGTCTGCCGCTTGCTTGTAGAACCTGATGGCGTTGGTGGCGTCTCCCTTTTCCAGGTAGCCCCGGCCTGACGCCATGAGGCGCTCAAAGGCCTCGGTATGGCTTCCAGGACGAACCACCAGGAGCAGCGCAAGAGCTGCCAGGGCGACGAGGAGAATCCAAAGCAGGCGTTTTTTCATTTCCGGGCTGCCAGCGGCCCATTGATAAGCCCTGTTGAAATCGGAATCAATCTCTTTTGCCGGCAGTTTGCAAATCATTGTAGGAGACGACGTAAGGAGTCTCTGATCATTGTAGGAGACGACGTGAGGAGTCTCTGGTATCCTCACCCCATGAGACTGCCAGCCGGCCCCGCGACCCAGCAGCCCGACCCCCATCGTCCCCACACCGGGGGCCTCCCGCGTTTGCCTGACGAGTACTACCAGGGCGACTCAGTCGTCCACTGGACTCTCACGGTCTTGGACCGTGCAACCGGCTGGCTTTCGGGTCCCTTCCACGCTCTGTTCCGGGAGCTTATGCTGCATGCGGCCGCCCGCGAGGGCATCCTCTGCCCGACATACTGCTTGATGCCCGACCACGTGCATTTGGTCTGGATAGGCCTGTGGCTCGAAACCAACCAACTCAACGGAATGGCCTTCCTGCGAACGCACCTCGAGCCGGCGCTCGCCCCGGCGAAGTTTCAACCCCAAGCCCACGACCATGTCCTTCGCGCCGAGCAACGACGCAAGAACGCCTTTGCCAAGGCCTGTCTTTACGACTTGAACAACCCGGTGCGCGCCGGTTTGGTGACGAGACCAGAGGCTTGGAAGTTCAATGGCGCAGTGGTCCCCGGCTATCCGCGGCTTCACCCGCTCGAAGCCGATTACTGGCCGGTTCTTTGGAAGCTCTTGGCCAAGGCCCGCCGCCCCGATGCCGGAAACATCATTCGGCCTCCATTCCACCTCGGTCCCGGTCCCAAGGTCCTCCGCGACGAGCCAACTTTGTAGGAGACTCCTCACGTCGTCTCCTACAGCAGAGACTCCTTACGTCGTCTCCTACGGTGGCAGAGACTCCTTACGTCGTCTCCTACAGCAGAGACTCCTTACGTCGTCTCCTACAGCAGAGACTCCTTACGTCGTCTCCTACGGTGGCAGAGACTCCTTACGTCGTCTCCTACAAGCCCGGCGTCGCCAGGCCCGCCTTTCGCCCCGCTTTTCGCGCCATTCGTCCCATTTCAATGGTCTTTGGTCCGGGAGTTTCTCATTTTGGGGCCATGAGCCGAGTGTCGCCGCCGTCGCGCCGAAGCGGCGCTTCCGCCTCCGCGACGCGCCAAAGCGCCGCTACGGCGCGACGGCGGTTGGCGCGCCGCGAAGGCGGAAGTGTCCAGGGGCGAGTGTCGAGTGTCGAGGGGGAGGCGCCTCGTTCCCTCGACACTCGACACCCAGATGCGGGGTCTAATTCTCTATGTCTGAACCGCAGATGATTGACCCGCCCGCAGGCGGGGAACAAAGCTCGCTAAAAAGGAAAGGGCGCGGGCGTTTGCTCAGGATTGCCATGGTGATGGCCGCGGGCGTGGCGGGTTGCCTGGCGTTGATGATCAGTTTCAAAAGGTCGGTCAGCCGTTCCGCCCCGCGTGGGAGCGTGTCGCGACAACCCGTGGCGGCGCTGTCGATTACGCCCAGGATTCCCGCCGGCGCGAACGATCTTTTTGAGGACGTCACGGAGAAGGCCGGCATCAGGTTTACCAACCAGTTTTGCGATTCGAGGATAGCCAATATAATCGAGTCAAACGGGGCGGGGGGATGCTGGCTGGATTATGACGGGGACGGGCTGATGGATTTGTATCTCGTCAACTGCGGTCCGATGGATGGGGTGACACATCACGCGCCCGGCACGGTGCGGCGGCCTAACGCCCTGTATCGCAACCGGGGGGATGGGACATTCGAGGACGTGACGAAGAAGGCGGGAGTGGAAGGCGCCGGCTACGGCACCGCCGCCATAGCGGCGGATTATGACAACGACGGCCATGTCGATCTGTTCGTGTTGGGAGTGGGGCGGTGCATCCTCTACCACAACCGAGGGGACGGCACGTTCGAGGATGTCACCGACAAGGCGGGAGTGGCCAACGCCGGGGGCACGGCGATTGGGGCGGTGTTCCTCGACGCAGACAACGACGGGTATCTCGACCTGTTTGTGGCCAACTATCTGACCTTCGATCCGAATTACCAGTTGTACTACAGCGCCGACGCGTATCCGGGACCGCTCTCCTATAAACCGCAGTTCAACAAACTTTTCCGCAATCGCGGCAACGGCACTTTTGAAGACGTCAGCGAATCCTCGGGCATCCGGATTCCCGGGCATCGGGCGATGTCGGCGGCAGTGCTGGACTATAACCGGGACGGGGCGCCCGACCTTTACGTTTCCAACGACGGCACCCCGAATTTGCTGCTGGTCAACGACGGCAAGGGGCATTTCAAAGACATGGCTCCGGAGGCGGGTGTGGCCTTCAACGCCATGGGAGAAGCCGCAGGCTCGATGGCGGGCACCATAGGCGACTGCAACGGCGATGGCTACGACGACATCCTGGTGACGCGGTTGGGCTACGGCTCATTATATATGGGGACTTCCAAGGGTGTGTATGAGGATCGGATGATGGCCTCCGGACTGGGGTCGCTGACCGCGCAGTTTGTCGGCTGGGGCGGTTGTTTCCTGGATTTTGACAATGCCGGCAAATTGGACATTTTCATCGCCAACGGCGACCCCCATTACCTGGTCGGTTGGGAGAGCCTGCTGCTGGAAAACCGCGGCGACGGCACCTTCACCGACGCGGCAGCCAAAGGAGGCGCTTACTTCAGGACCAAAGTTCGAGCGCGCGGCTGCTCGGTGGCCGATTACGACAACGACGGGCGGATGGACATCCTGGTGACAGCGATGGGCGACCGCTGTTTCCTGCTTCACAACCGGGACAGGTCCGGAAACCACTGGCTTACTCTGGATTTGGAGGGGACCCAGAGCAACCGTGACGGCTTCGGCGCCACGGTGAAGGTCAGCGCGGGTGGCCGCCAGTATTTTGCCGAGGCGCGCTGCGCCTTTGGTTTCCTCATGCAGAGCGATCGGCGCCTGCATTTCGGGCTGGGGAAAGCTTCAACGGCGGACCGCATCGAGGTCCGCTGGCCCAGCAAACAGTTGCAGGAACTGAGGGACGTGAAGGCGGACCAAATCCTCAAGGTTCGCGAACCGGGAAAGCGGAAATGAGAGGATGGCCCACTACTGACTGGTCCGTGGGATGCACCAGACCCGACACCGAGGGGAGCAGCCGCGAAGAGACGCAAGAGGCGCAAGGCGGCGGAGCCGGAAATCCGAAATCCGAAGGCCGAAATCCGTGTTCATCCGCGGCCACTACGCTCTGGGCCGTGCTCTTGTGCGGGTGGGCCGCCGCCGGGTTTTGCGGGTCGCCGGCCCCGGGAGAGCCGCTCGTGGTGGCGCAGATTCCGCGCGGGGCTGGCGGCGGGGGGGCCGGGGACGGGTCGGGTGCCGAGCGGCGCGCACGGAGTGACGCGCCCTACCGGGGGGCCTGGGACCGGTTGGACTTGCGCTATTGTGCGGGAAGCCGGGTTGTGGTCGCTGGCGCGCCTCCGGGCGCGGCTAAGGTCCGGGTCCTTTCGGAGGGCCTTTACGCCGCGGGCGGCCCGGTGGTTTCTCTCGACGGAGAGCGCGTGTATTTCACGGGAAAAACGGGGGCTGAAAGCGAATGGCAGATTTATGAAGCGCGGGTTGGCGGAGGCCATCGGCGCCCGGTCACTTCGATGCCGGGCGGCGCCGCCGCTCCGGCGTTGCTCCCGGATGGGAGCCTCGTGTTTGCCTCGCCCGTCCCGAGGCTGGGCTATCAAGGGGCCGAGGTCCCGCCGCCTCAAGTCTATGCGCAACTACCCGGCGCCAAGGCGCGCCAACTCACCTTCGGGTTTTCCGGGGCCGCTGATCCAACGGTGCTTGCGGATGGCAGGGTCCTCTTTGTTTCGGCCACCTCGCGCGGCCCGGCGGGTTCCTCTGGAGGCACATCGTTGTTTACGATCAACAACGACGGGACCGAGGTCACGGCCTTTGCCTGCCAGCATGATCCTCCCGCCCTAATCGGCCGGCCCAGGCAATTGCTTGACGGGCGTGTCGCCTTTTTGGCTTCGGACCTGCGAAGCGCGGCGGTGGAGGGTTCGGCGGAGTGCGTCAGGATGGCGCGCCCGTTTCTGAGCCGGGCGAAGTTGCTTCCGGGTCTGGGCGCGCGCGTTCGCTCGGTGTGCGCCGATGGAGAGAGCGGTTTGCTGGTCTGTGCGGAGGATTCGCGCTCCGCCTGGGCTGTGTATCGGGTGGGCGGGAGGGAAGAGAAGCTAGGGGCGCCGCTGTTCGAGGAGGCGGGGTGGGACTGCGTTGAGGCGGTGGCGGCGCGCGCGGGCCAGCGCCCGATGGGCCGGCTCAGCAGCACGGACCCGGCCAAAAAGACCGGCCAAATCCTCTGCATGAATGCGAACGACACGACGTATAACGCCGGCAATCAGGCGGGGGCGGCGGCCGTCCGGATTCGGGTCCTGGCGGAGGTGATGCCGGGGCGCTGCCGTTCGCTGGGGGAAGTGCCTGTGCAGGAGGATGGGTCGTTCATGGCGGAGGTCCCCGCCGATATGGCGCTGGGTTTCGAGGCCCTGGGCCCACAAGGGCAGGTGTTGCGTCGGGTCGAACCGATTGTCTGGGTCCGGCCCGGGGAGAATCGTTCCTGCACCGGCTGTCATGCGGCGCACAACCGGGCGCCGCACAACCATCGCCCGCTGGCAGTGTACGCCCCCGTGCCGTGGCTGCGGGCCGAAGCGGAGCCGAGGCAGGCCAAAGGAGCGCAGTGAAATGAGGCCCAGAGGCATTGTCATCCGCGCCGGGGTCCTGGTTTCGGCGGCCACCCTCGCCTTCCTGGGCCATCACTTCGGCAGCAATGCCCACATACGCAAAAGGATCGGCCAGCCGCCGCTGGCCAAGGCAACCTGTTTCTACTGCCATTTCGTGTCCACTGACCGCCTGCCTTGGGCCAAGCCGCGGCCGCATCACGATTCGCCCGCCGGCCTGGCGGCGAGCCCCGACGGCAGGAGACTCTTTGTTGCGCTGGACGACCGTGACGAAGTGGCGGAGGCGGATATTGCCACTCGCAAGGTGCTGCGCCGGGCCAAGGTTGCGGGCGGGCCGTACGGGCTGGCGATGGATGCCGGCGGAAAGAACTTGTTCGTTGCGTGCAGGCACGGCGATCGGTTGGCCGTGCTGGAGGCGGCATCGCTGAAGGAAACCGGGTCGCTGCCAGTGGGCACGGGGCCCACGGCGGTTGCGTTCTGCCGGACCGCCGCCGGGGACCGCCTCATTGTGGCCAATTCGATGTCGGACGATATTTCCGTGATTTCCGTGGCGCCGCTGCAGGAACTGGGGCGTCCGGCGGCGGGCCGGGAGCCTTTTGCGGTGGCAGCCACGGGCGACGGGGCGCGCGCATTCGTGGCGAACCGGCTGGTTGGCTTGAGCAGTATCAAGACGATGCCGGCTTGCGAAGCGACGGTGGTTGACCCGGTTACGGCTCGAGTGGTGCGGCGCGATTCGCTGGAGTCGGCCCATTTATCAGAAGGGGTCGGCCTGGATGAGAAGCGAGGCTGGGCCCTCATTCCCCTGGTGAAGGTGAGAAACATGGTTCCGATAACCCAGGTGGCCGGGGGATGGGTTATGTCCAGCGGCCTGGCGGTTTCGGACATCAAGAGTGGAGAGGTGGTCCAAATGCCCCTGGACGAGGCCAACGACTACTTTGCCGACCCGTCTGGCGTGGCAGTTGACCCGGCGGGGCGCAGGGCCTTTGTGGCTTCGGGCGGCGCAGATGTGGTGAGCGTGGTGGACTTGGACCGTCTGGATGCGTGGTTGCGGAAGGCCAGCGCGACCGAGAGGCAGGAGGCGATTTATGACCTGTCCCTTTCGCCTGAATACGTCGTGGGCCGGATTCCCGCCAGGCGCAATCCGCGTCATCTCGTCTTGACCCCGGACGGCGCCACCTTGCTGATAGCCGAACGTCTGGAGGACTCGATATTGGTTGTAGATGCAAACAAGCTCGTTCCGCTGGGCCGGATCGTTCTGGGCGACGGAGGAACAGAGGACCCGATTCGACGGGGGGAAAGGGTGTTCACGACCGCCGCCTACACTTTCCAGCATCAATTCTCCTGCCGGTCATGCCACCCCGACGGCCACGTGGATGGGCTGAGCTACGACTTCGACGGCGACGGCATCGGCGACAACCTCCTGGACAACCGCAGTCTTCTAGGCGTGGCCGGGACCGGGCCGTTCAAGTGGAATGGAAAGAACGCCACGCTGGAAATCCAGTGCGGCCCCCGTTTCGCCAAAGTGCTCATGCGTACGGACCCATTCCCCCCGAAGCAATTGCGCGACCTGACGACGTTTATCCGCTCGCTGCCCCCGCCCCGAACGGCGCGTAACAGAGACGCCAAACTGACTCCTTCCCAGGAACGCGGGCGCGCTATCTTTTTCGCGGCCAAAACGCCCGAGGGCAAGGAAATCCCCTTGTCCCGCCGGTGCGTTACTTGTCATCCGCCGCCGCTCTATTCGGTGCGGCTGCCCTTTAACATAGGCAGCAAGGGGCGGTACGATACAACCGAGGCCTTCGATACCCCGCATTTGCTGGGGGTGGCCGATACTGCGCCGTATCTGCATGACGGCCGGGCGCAGAGCCTGGAAGAGCTCTGGACCCTTTACAACACCAATGATCTGCACGGAGTGAGCAGCTACATGAACAAGATTCAGCTCAACGACCTGGTCGAATTCCTGAAAACACTCTGACATCCATTGAATCCAACTATGAAAGAGAACCGTTCCGCCGCCGCGCCGGGGGTCTGCCTGCTTGTCCTGGGGGCCCTGGCCATTCAGCTCGAGGCCGCCACGACGCCCTTGGGTCTGCCTTTCCCAATCATCGAGAGATTCGATAGTTTTACGATGAAAGACGGCATCCCCTCGCACAAGGTCCACTGTGTCCTGCCTGCCAGCGACGGCAAGCTGTGGGTGGGCACCTACAAAGGGTTGCTGGTTCGGGAGGATGGGAAGTTCCGCAAGATCGGCACGGAGGACGGCTTGAGCCATCCCATGATCATGTGCCTGGCGGAGGATACGCGGAGCGGAGACCTTTGGATTGGCACCATGCGCGGCCTGAACCGCTACAGCGCCGGGCGCATCACGGCCTATACACAAACCAGCAGCGGCCTGCCCAACAACGTCGTCTATGGCCTGGATGTGATTGGCCAGACGCTTTGGGTGGCGACGGCGGCGGGGTTGGGGGTGCTGGACCTTAAGACCGGCTCTTGGACCATTTACGACCAGAGCAACACCGTCATGCACGAGCCGTGGGTTTACGCGGTCAAAGGGGCCAAGGACCGGGTTTTTGTCGGGGTCTGGGGCGGGGGCATTTTGGAATACGAGTTTGCGACCGCCGTTTTCAAGGAGCACCGCGACCCGGATCGGGATTTCCATTTTGACCTCGTGCCCGACGACGGGCCAATCAATGACATCACCGCCTGGATAGCCTGGGACGAGGGCATATTGTGGCAGGCGACCTATTTCGGGATGTCGCGTTACGACGGGTTGCGCTGGCGCACCTGGCAGGAGAAAAAATCGCCGCTCCTGTCCAATTTTCTCAACTTCATCTGGGCGCACGGCCGGGTGGCGTGGGCCGGGACTGACCGCGGGGTGTCGGTGACTGATGGAGACACCTGGGTGAATTATCGCACCAGCGAAAAGGGCGAGGGGTTGGTCGAGATTGCGCGGCCCGGGCAGCCGGCGGAGACGAGGACGATGTCAACCCATCTGGCGAATGATTTCGTGCTGGGCGTATGGGCCGACGACACTGAGGCCTGGTTTGCCACCTCCGACGGACTGAGCCACGGCACTTTCAGCCCGAGCACGACACCCATTGGAACCCCTTCGCACAAATAGCCGGAAACTCCAGGAGCCGCCATATATGCAAATCGCATCCACCCGCCTGCCCATGCAGGGCCTGTTGGTCGAAACGCACCTCGCGACGTTGGCCCTGCTGGCCTTTGTGTTCACCAGCGCCGCTCAATACAAGTACGCGGACAAGCCGGATACGAACACGAGTTATTCGGTCGAGCCGATTCTTCCTCCCGGGGCCGCTTCCGTTCAGAAGCTTGAGGAAGGAGACTACCCTTACTACGGCAACGCGCCGGAGGAGTTGCTGCCCTACCGCAATATCCAGCCTTACTACCGCTATTGGCTCACCCGCTTGCCCTTTCGCGGGCCAGGCAGGGATTACCCGGACCCTCCCAACCTCAAATCGCTGAAGATCGGCTTGTTGAGCCCGGCGCCCAACGGGCTGGAGGCGGCTCGAGGCCAGATGAGCAAAAAGGGGGTGGTGCTGGCCCTCGAGGAGGCCAATGCCGCCCGCAAGCCGGGCGCGCTGCCGTTCGAGCTTGTCGAGAAGGCCGATTCGCCCCAGTGGGGGAGCGCGGCGAATATAGCTGTCGAATTTGCGGACAATGAGGTGCTGGCCTTTATCGGCACTATCGACGGGGATGCGACCCACGTCGCGTTGCGGGTCGCGCTGAAAATCGAGACGTTCATGGTCAATTGTTCCGACCCCGATCCAACACTCACCGAAACCCAAGTCCCCTGGCTCCTGCGCGTTTTCCCCGACAACCGTCAGCAGGGATACCGGCTGGCCATGTTCATGGTAAAAGAGAAGGGCTTGAAGAAGATCGTGGTGGTGCGCACCAACAGCCGTCCCGGCCGGATGGGAGTTCGCCCTTTTGTGGACTCCGTTCGCCGTCTGGGGCACCCGGTATTGCAGGAGATCAACTTCCTGGACAACGACCAATCGCTGAGCACCCAGGTCGCGGTGGTGAAGCAGGCGGACCCCGATGCCGTGGTGTTCTGGGGCAACCCGGCTGATGCCGGCCGCGTAGCGGCGCAGTTGCGGGCGGCAGGGGTGACGGCGGCGTTTTTCGGCTTTGACCGGGTGGTCGAGCCCGAATATGCCAAAGCCGCCGGCCCGGCGGCCGAAGGCACGACGGCGGCTTACTTCTTCGATCCTGAAAAAACCGATCCGGCCTGGACGGGATTCTGCGAGCGCTTCCGCAAGCGGTTCGGCATCCGACCCGATGTGTATGCCGGCTACAGCTTTGACGGCGCGCAGATGCTTATCGAGGCCATCAAGAAGGCCGGTCCGAACCGATACCGGATTCATGACCTGATGACCCGCATCGATGAATACACCGGGGTCACGGGCTATATGCGCTTCGATGGACGCTGGGACAATATCGCCCCGGTTGTTCTCACTCAATACAGGGGCGGCAAGTGGCATTTCGAGCCGGCCCCCCCTGTGAAACAGTTTTGAGGATGAGTGCGGCCAAGTCAGACGAAATATCCGTGGTTGTCGTGGGGGCGCAGGACAGCTTCACACGCCCTGTCCGGCCTTTTTGCCTCACTTTTATATAGCCACATATATACTGGGGAAGCACTCCGGGT
>Ga0326727_10006566_pt1 | contig 31755 bp, 27 predicted proteins | sample MB2enrmetagenome_FD_207643 | JGI IMG/M metagenome (GOLD analysis project Ga0326727, IMG submission 207643) | Lab enriched peat soil microbial communities from McLean, Ithaca, NY, United States - MB29MY | ecosystem: Environmental > Terrestrial > Soil > Wetlands > Peat | place: USA: New York...
AGGCGGTGTACATCCGGGACGAGGAGACCGGTGTCTACTGGACGCCGACCCCGTCGCCGATCCGCGAAGAGACCGCCTACCGGGCAAGGCATGGGGCGGGGTATACGGTCTTCGAGCATAACAGCCAGGGGATCGAGCAGGAGCTGACGGTCTTCGTTCCAGTGGATGAGAAAGGAGGAGAGCCGATTAAGCTCCAAAGATTGCTGTTGAGGAACGACTCCTCGAGGCATCGCAAGCTGTCGGTTACGTATTATGTGGAGTGGACACTGGGCGAGAACCGCGAATACTCCCAGATGCACGTCGTGACCGAGTGGGATGACGAAGTCCAGGCCCTGATCGCTCGGAATCGCTACCACCCCGAGTACGGGGATCGGATCGCCTTCGCGGCCCTCAGCCCGCCTGCGCAGTCTTACACCGGCGACCGCACGCCCTTCCTTGGGCGCAACGGCTCGCTGGGTAGCCCCGCGGCGATGGAGCGAACCGGGCTATCACGTCGGACGGGGGCGGGACTCGACCCGTGCGCGGCACTGCAGGTTACGGTTGAACTACCTCCTGGCGAGAAGGTTGAGATCACGTGCATGTTGGGCCAGGCCGAGTCAGTGGAGGAGATCCACAAGCGGGTTCTAGTCTACCGGGAAGGCTTGGCACTGGAGACCGCGTTAAGCCAGACGAAAGCCTGGTGGGATGGTCTGTTGGGCACGATCGAAGTGCACACCCCCGAGCTGGCAGTGGACTTCCTGATCAACCGTTGGCTCTTGTACCAAAACCTTAGCTGTCGGATCTGGGGACGCTCCGCCTTTTACCAGTCCAGCGGCGCATTCGGCTTCCGCGATCAATTACAGGACGTTATGGCATTCCTATACGCGTATCCCGAGCTGGCACGCCAACACATCCTGCTCGCGGCGAGCCGTCAGTTCAAGGAAGGCGATGTGCAGCACTGGTGGCATCCACCGAGCGGCGCGGGTGTCCGCTCGCGGATCTCAGATGACTCCCTGTGGCTTCCCTACGTCATCGCTCAATACATCCGGGTCACTGCCGATGTGGAGATCTTGCACACAGAGGTCCCCTTCCTCGACGGGCCCAAGCTGGAAGGCGATCAACGCGAGATGCTCTTCACACCAGAGGTCGCGTTTGAACACGCCACGCTGTTTGAGCACTGCCGTCGCGCCGTCACGCGTAGCATGACCTTTGGACCCCACGGTTTGCCCCTCATAGGAACAGGAGACTGGAACGATGCGATGAACCTTGTGGGTGCTGGAGGCAAAGGGGAGAGTATTTGGCTGGCGTGGTTCATGGTGGATTTGCTTCAGGGTATGGCCGAGTTGTCTGAGCACTTGGGTCGGCCAGATTTAAGTCAGACCTATCATCGAGACAGGAAAGCGCTGATTCAGCGTGTCGAGCGAGCAGCATGGGATGGGGAGTGGTATCTTCGGGCGTTCTTCGATGATGGCACGCCGCTGGGTTCTTCGGTGAATGAAGAGGCAAGGATTGATTCCCTGCCCCAATCCTGGGTATGGCTAAGTGGCGCCGCCCACACAGATCGCGCGGACAGGGCTTTAGAATCGGCGTGGAAACATCTCGTTCGCGAGGATGAAAATCTGGTGCTGATCTTAACACCTCCCTATGACAAATCGAAGCCGTCACCCGGATACATCAAGGGCTACCCTCCGGGGGTAAGGGAGAACGGAGGCCAGTACACTCACGCCGCCCTGTGGTTCGCCATGGCCTTGGCACGTCGCGGGGATGGTACGCGGGCGGCAAAAATGCTGCGCATGCTCAACCCGATTGAGCGCGCGCGTGATTCGGAATCAGTGTGGCGCTATGGGATTGACCCCTTCGTGGTCGCAGCTGACGTGTACCGATTGCCCGGACGGATCGGTCAGGGCGGTTGGTCTTGGTATACGGGTTCAGCGGCCTGGATGTACCGCGCCTGGGTTGAAGAGGTCATGGGCTTGAAGGTGCGCGGTGATCACATGCAATTGAATCCGGTCATCCCCGGATGGTGGGGGGGCTTCCGCTTGCGCTATCGTCACGGTGAAGCAATCTATGAGATCCAGGTCGAGAATCCGGAAGGCTGCGAGCGCGGTGTGTCGTGGGTGGAGATGGATGGCCAGCGCATACGGGATGGCGTGATCCCATTGGATCGGGGCTTGGTCAAGCATCGTATCCTCGTACACATGGGGAAGCCGGAGCAAGCGGCTTGAGGCTTCTCCCTCGACGATAGACAATGAGATCCGAGCGTCATGGCTTGTGGAAACAAAGCGACCGTTTACAGCTCTGGGGGATTCCAGCAAGCTGGCATTCGATCACTGCACCGTAATCGGGATTCGCCGCTGGCCTCCGCAAAGGATCCGTCCACGGGGTGTTCAGGTCCCACCTCAGTCCCTCGAGAACAATTGAACGGCTCATTTGATCGGTTTCCATCTTGTGGCCCAACCGCAGGCAGAATATTCCCGGACAGCCATCGGCTCCGCCGCCCCTCCGCCACCGGAGGACGTCGAATTCCTCACGATTCTTGAGTTTCCGACTCCTCACCTGCGTGCCTATCGCCGGGAGACATTCGTGGCGGAAAAGTTTCAGGCGATGGTGATGCTTGGCATTGCAAACAGCAGGATGCGAGATTTCTACGACATCTGGTTTCTCGCGTGTAAATTCGAGTTCAGCAGCCTGTTGCTCAGTCATGCTATCAAGGGCACGTTCACTCGACGAAGAACCGCCCTGCCGACACAAGCTCCTCGCGCTTTGACTCCGGAATTCTCGGCTAGCCCTGATAAGCAAGCGCAGTGGAGAGCGTTCGTCCGCAAGGCCGGGTTGACGTCAGACTAGACTGCGTTTCCAGAGGTTACGGTGGCCTTGAATGAGTTCTTGATGCGACCGACGCTTGCACTCATACGCGGCCTGGAACCAGCCATGCGCTGGCGGCGTGGAGGACCCTGGCGTGACTCGTGAATGGGCAAGGCATTGGGCCACATCTGGGCCACAACTGCGCGGGAATGCGGGGTAAAACAGGCCGTTAGCAGCCAACCAAGGGCCTTAGGAATCAACACCGGCTACAACTCTGACATGCCTGGCAGTCATGAGGTCGAGAGTTCGAACCTCTCCAGGTCCACCAAACTAACCTATTGAAAACATTAGAGCACGTCAGTCCTGCCTGGGTTGAAAATCTCGTATTGGGGCGTAAAACACGCTCTGCACTACTAACCGCAAACTTCTTCCCGTGCCGCCAAGAAAAGATCCACCACGGAGATCACAGAGACCACAGAGACGAATACTCAAAGTCTCTTCTCCGTGACCTCCGTGGCCTCTGTGGTGCGGCGTTTCTTGGGTTGCGGCCAGCGGGCCGCGCTGTGAATGAAGTGCGAACGAACACCGCAAACTTCTTCCCGTGCCGCGAAGAAAAGATCCACCACGGAGATCACAGAGACGAATACTCAAAGTCTCTTCTCCGTGACCTCTGTGGCCTCTGTGGTGCGGCGTTTCTTGGGTTGCGGCCAAGTGCCGCTCTGTGAATGAAGTGTGAACGAACACCGCAAACTTCGGTGGGGCCCAGAATTGGGCAACGTTCTACACTTCGTAGCGGTCGCCTCTCATCGAAGGATAGGCTCAGGACGGACCAAACCGGCAGTGTTCGGATGCGAAGAGCAAGACAGCAAACTCGTTGGCGAATGCAGCCTCAAATTCAAGGGCGGGTTGGAAACTGTTCTCGTGTGGACGCGGTCGTGTGTGCCTTGACATCGCTTCGCACACCGGCCTGTAACGGCCAACTGGATTGAGGGCCGCTTCGTAACAGATGCTCATAATTCGCTTTGTAAGTCCCGTTCTTCGGGTCAAGCGTGAAGGCCACCTTGGACTCATTTAAAGCGCCAAGGAGATCACCTGTCTTCTCAAGAGCAAGGGCTAGGCAGTGGTGAGCGATGTCGTCGCGCGGGACCAGCCGCACGGCACGGGTGAACTCTTTGACCGCCTCGTCAAACTCATCCTTCTCTGAGAGAGCAACTCCAAGATTGAAGTGCGCCTCTGCGAAGTCAGGATCCAAGGCAAGCGCCTTTCGCAGCTCCGCGATTTCATGGTCGCCATCATACTTATCCCATAGCGCAATGCTCAGCTTAAAATGTTTCCTGGCCTGTGCCTTCGCCGAGCCATCAGGCGGCTTGGCGCAGAACGCAGGAATCGCTAACAGAAAGAACAGGACCATTACCGCGATTCTCTTCATGTTGTCCTCTCAACCGCTTAATCAGTTAGGGGCTTCTTTGTCTGATAACCGCAGCGTTTGGCCGACGAAAAACGGATTCTCGCGCCGGTCAGCAACCCAAAAGACAGGTACTGGGGTACTAGAGTGTTACTTTCTTCCTCCTGTTCATGTTAAGCTCGGTCTGCACGTTGCATATAGCATACTATCTCTCCGAAATGCTACCTGCGACAGTACTAAGGTACTGCCCCGCCAGGATTTAAAAAACGTGGGTGGCTGTATGCCCGGCGAATCCAAGGTCCCGCATCCTCTGCCGCAATATCTCGTGAAGAGCCGCGGTGGCGATACGGTTCATGCCGAATCCACCTGATCCCAGATAATCACCGTCCTTGACAAACCGTTCGACGGCCTCCTTCACAGACATCAGCTTGTTGGTTAGCGCCTTGTTCTTCTTGCGAAATGACTCCCGCGTAGCTTCCGTATCAGGAGACATGAACAAGGGACCGAGACCGGCGCGCAGATTGCTCATAATCGGGAATTCCCATTTTGACTTCGCGATTGACGGGCAATATACCCTTTACTGCCTCTCAATGCAATGGCCAATCGGATTTTCAGAACTCGGACCCTCCGGCGCCGACCAAAGGGGCCACTTTTGCCGCGCTGGAGAATGCACTCTCACCTCGCGCGGCTGGGCCACTCCTATGCGTAGCCCGCTCCAGGACCAATCGGGCGCTGCCGAATGCCCGCGGGGTAGCCGGTTTGAGGAGGCTAGCCCGCCATCGGCCCAGCACACTTAGGCTTCGTCGGTGACCAGGGACGGAGGGGTGTCTGACAAAAGAGGATGGGAAGGCTGCAGTCAGGAGTTTCGGGACTCGCGATGGGGTAGACAGGGCCCTGTCCCGAGCCCCTGGACCCCGCCAAAAAAAGCGCGCTGGAGCCCCTCGAGGGGTGTAAGATGCGGGGCTGTTGGGAGCTGGCGTTGTTTGGGGCGATTACGACAACGATGGTTGGCCCGACCTTTTCGTCACCAACGACGATGGCCAGAATTTTCTCTATCACAACAAGCGCGACGGCACCTTTGAGGAAGTCGGACTTGTCTCGGGCACCGGTCTGGGCCCCAACGGAGAGACCTTGGGGAACATGGCCGCGGATTTGGGCGACTTCGATCACGAGGGCAAGCTCGGCTTGGTTGTGACCCGCTACAGCAAACAGTCCGCGAGCCTCTATCGAAATGACGGGGAAGGCTTCACGGACGTGGCCACGGAAGCCAAAATTGCCGCTCCGGCCATCGCCCCCGTAAAGTGGGGCATTGGCTTCGGCGATTTCGATAACGATGGCTGGCCTGACATCCTCATTGCCAACGGCAACTTCTCATCCTTGATGGATGCGCTGGAAAACGAAGTCAACTATGGCGAGCCGATGCAGTTGTTCCGCAACCTGGGAAACGGGACTTTCGAGGAAATTGCGGATCGCGCCGGGCTCAACGATGGCCCCCTCAAGTCGCGCCGTGGCACCGCCTTTGGCGACGTCAACAACGACGGCAATCTCGACGTAGTGGTCTTCAATGCCGCCGGTCCGCCTTCCTTTGTTTCTCAACGAAACGCGCAACGCCAACCATCGCGTTCTGTTTCGTCTCATCGGCACCAAGAGCAACCGCGCTGCGGGCTCAGGAACAACCGTGGATGGCTGCGTTTGAGCAAAGAGAGGGTGCCGTGAGCCGTCAAACCACAGCCTCCTCTGTCAGAATGCGGTCTATGCGCCGCAGTTCATCCTCCGAGAACCGCAAGTTTTGGAGGGTCGCCACATTTTGATCAATCTGCTCGACCTTGCTCGCGCCGATGATCACACTGGTCATGCGGCCGTCTCGGAGGGCCCAGGCGAGCGCCATCTGCGCCAAGCTCTGGCCGCGCTCCGCGGCCACTTCGTGCAAGGCTCGCACGCGAACCAGAGTGTCTTCGGTGATGTCGCTTCTCTTCAAGAAGCCGTAGGACTTGGCGGCCCGCGAATCGCCTGGCACGCCGCCGAGGTAACGGTCGGTCAGGAGTCCCTGGGCCAGTGGACTGAAGGCGATGCAACCAACGCCCTCGTGCCCAAGCACGTCCAACAGACCTTGCTCGGGCGTGCGCTTAAACATGGAATACTGCACCTGATGAATCAGGCAGGGCGTTCCCATGGCGCGCAAAATCCCGACAGCTTCGCTGGTTTGCTCCGGGCCGTAGTTCGAAATCCCGGCATAGAGCGCCTTGCCGGAACCGACCGCCTGGGCGAGCGCCGACATGGTTTCTTCCAGGGGTGTGTTCGGATCGGGACGGTGAGAATAGAAGATGTCCACGTAATCCAAGCGGATCCGGCGCAGGCTTTGGTCCAGGCTAGCCAGAAGATACTTGCGCGAACCCCACTCACCGTAAGGACCGGGCCACATGTCGTATCCCGCTTTAGTTGAAATGATCAGTTCGTCCCGGTAGGGTTTCAGATCCATCTCCAGGACCTGTCCGAAGGTTTCCTCGGCCGATCCGGGTGGCGGCCCATAGTTGTTGGCAAGATCAATGTGAGTGATGCCGAGATCGAAAGACCGGCGGAGCATGGCCCGGCTGTTCGACAGGCTGTCCACCCCGCCGAAGTTGTGCCACAAGCCCAGAGAGAGCGCTGGCAGGCGCAGGCCGCTGCGGCCGCAGCGCCGGTATAGCATCGAATCGTAACGTTCCGTTTGCGCTGTGTACAAGTCTGGTCTCCTTTTCGCAGCTATTCGGAGAGGACCTGCTCTCGCAGGTCCTTCAGAAAGCGTAGGGTCTTGGCGGATTCGACGGCGTAATCAAAAGGGCCTTCCTGGGTGCTCGTCCAAGGGTGCGCCGAGGAAACCGTGCGCTCGTACCCGATGTCGCGCAGAACTCTGAAGATGTGCAGGATCTTGGCCGTTGAATCGCCATAGTTGGGTTGATACGTATCGCCCTGGATACGGTATTTTAGTCGCGGCATAGTGTGCAGGCAATCTAATTCCACGCCCAAGCGCGGGCGGGCGCACTGTAGGGGCGAATCTTGTATTCGCCCCCTAATGGTTTTACAGGCTGCGGAAAAACCCGTTTGGCCTGTCATTCCGAGGAGTCCGCCATTCTTATTGGCGGACGACGAGGAATCTCGCACTGCGTCGAAAATACTCAGAGCGAGATTCCTCGCTCCGCTCGGAATGACAGCTTGGAGGGGTTTTTCCGCAGCCTGTTTAGCCCATCCGCCCCGCACCGTGGCGAACGTCATGGGGCAAACACGAGGTTCTCAGCGGTGTTCCTCGCGTTTTTCCTCGTGCTTGGGCGCTTTAGCGTGTTCTTCCTTTACCGCATGGCCTTCTTTGGCAGCTTTCCGTTCGGCGGGCGACCGTTCTACCAGTTCATGCCGTTCCGCCGGGCGAGGCGCCGCTCGCGCGTAGCGCCGGACGCTGTACGGATGCACGTAGGTAGCGCGATTCACCCAAGTCCTGCCCCAGGGCGCGTTATTGACGATGACAGCGTGATGGCCCCAGTCGAAGCGGGTCAGGCCCCATCCCCAAGGACGAAACGCGAGACCAATAGCGACGCCAAAACCGAAGCGGATGGCGGCGCCCACGGCGAACCCGATCCGGGGAGCTGCAAACACGATGCCGGGATTGTAGGAGGGCACCACAATGAACGCAGGGTTCGCCGGCATGATGGTAATGTACGGTCCCATCCCCACGACAATCGATGGATTCGTTCTCAGATAGCCATATTGCGCGGCTTCCCTGCGCAATCTCTGCACCGCGTCCATCACATCGGGGCGCTGCGCCAGGACGGCATCACCCAATTCCTGGGTCCACGGCATGTCGGAAGCCATCATGTCGAGAACCGAAGGGAATGGCAAAAGCGCTTGCACGCTTGGGTCCCAGGGTACTTGGTCGGCCGCGATGGCTTGGGCCAAGGCGTCGCCAGTTAGATAATGGTGCTGGTCCGCCCACTGCGCGGCGTCGGGAATGTCGTTAGGAAAGGTCGACGCGGTGAGAATCTGGGCGAGCAAGGGATCAGGATACAGGGCAATGGGGGAAAGCAACCTCTCTAACTCCTGCGGCGGATAGTATGGGGGCGCTTGCGCCTGCCCCGGCGGCGCTTCTGGCGGCGCTTGCGGCAGCGGCGCTCGCGCAAAAGACGCAACAGTGAATAGCTCCCCCGCAAGAAAGAGTGCGAAAGAGGCGGCGACCAATCGAATCGTGAACTTTGTCTTTCTCATCCTTCCGTTCAGCATTTCTAAGTTCCTCCTTTTTGAGTTCCTTTGCTCCGGGATCAGCAACTTGCTCCTGCAATTTCCCTCCGTGCGGAAAGTAACTTGCCGGGAATCCCCGATGGACTCTGGGTTATTCTACCAGTGTCAGAGTGAGTTTTGGCCTGTTTCCAGGCCTTTCAACTCGCAGCTAGCCTCCACTTCCCCGCCCGCGACCCGACCCCGCAGTCCCAGGTGCAAGCCTAGGCGGAATTGCCACGAAATCCTGCGTGATGTAAAGGCGACCATCCGGCCCTTTCACGATCCCAATTCCCACGTCAGTGTAATTCGCGTTCAAGATGTTGGCCCGATGATTACGTTGGAAACGAGGCTCGTTCATAAATGCGGCTTCCGCGCCCGGAACAGTTGTGTAGATGGCAATATTCTCTCCCGCCGCCTGCCAGGGGATTCCGCCTTCGCTCAGTCGCCTTGAAAGGGTCCTGCCATCCGGGTCAACATGGTCAAAGAATCCTTGCTCGAGCATGTCGCGGGAATGCGCTCGCGCCACCGCAGCCAGGTTCTCGTTCCACCGGAGGGGCAGTGCTCGGCCACCAGTCTCGGCGGAACTCTCGGGATCCAAACGCTCGTGGTTGACGAGCGCCCACATTTGCCTTTCCAAATCGGCCATGTGGTTCGCGCCGAAGTCTTGCTGGGGAGTTGTTTCATCGAGACCAACCTTCGACGTGCCATGGTTCGGACCAAAGGGATGCCAGACGTCCGGTTGACTTTGCCCCGCCCCGGAGGCGTTATCGCTCTCGCCGAAGTGATGCCACGCGGCCGATTTGGCGAGCTTCTTCTTCGGTGTGTTCTGCGCTGCCTGGGCTTCAGTCTGCGCAGGCGTGGTGGCGTCCGGCTTGCTGGATGTTTGAGCCGGGTCTGGTCCCGCGCAGGCTATAGCCGCAGCCCACAAGAAGCCGGCGAAAACAACGATCGACCGGCAACGAGGAATGGCTTTCAACAGGCATCGTCCTTTCATGGCACACGTCCGTGCTTCGAGCACCGCCAGTTATCCCAACTTAGTGGGACGCAAGCGCGTTGCCAATAAGGGCTCTCCGCTAGAAATCTGTCATCTGTGTTTTGTTTGGGTTAGCGCTGATGTACGTTGCATGCCGGAGAACGGGAACGGATCGTGGCCGATCTCAGCCAGCCATTGGCCGATTTCGGGCAGTTTGCTGCCGGTCTTCCTCCTTCGCGAGAACTAACTCACGTTCAACGTAAGGGTCACAGTATGGCTCAGGCTGACAGTGCCCGAACCCGTGCTGCCCGTTACCGTCAGCGTGTAGGTCCCGGCGGGTGTTCCGGGGTTAGACGGCGGCGTACTGAAACTGCTCCCTCCGCCACATTCTGCCAGCGCCTGGTAATGGGTCAATTTTATGCTTTAGCGGCGATTGCCCGTCTGCGGGATCGCCAAATGGCAGCGTGAAGCCGCCTCTACATCAAATTGACCCACTACACAGCGTCTGGATACCCGCAAGGGTCTCCTCGGCTGACCGGCCCGTGATGCGAATGAGCTTCCGGCGAGATTTTCGCCCGGAGATAATAGCCACACACGGTTGCGGCAAGCGTAATGCACGAGCGAAGAAATAGATACAAGCCTCGTTGGCCTCACCCTCGGTGGGTGGCGCATGTAGCTCCAGGCAGAGTTCTCCGGAAGAATCGTAGGCCAAGCGCTCGCGGGCGGAGCGCGGCTTAACCTTGAGCCAGAAAGAGACCGTTTCTTGTTCGACTTTGAAGTCGGGCATGGTCAGTGGTGAGTCGTCAGTCAGTCGAAGTGTCGCGGGTCCAGAGAGCGGGACCTGCGCTACCTCTGCTTTCTGCCATCTGCTTTCTACTTTCTGCTTTTTCGAATCAGCCCCTCACTCCGAAGATTGCGGTTCCCACTCGGATGATGGTCGCCCCCTCTTCGATTGCGACTTCGAAATCGTGGCTCATGCCCATCGAGAGTTCCTGCATGGAGAGGTTGGGGATGTTTTTCGAGTCAATCTCCTGAGCCAGCTCCCGAAGGTGCCGGAAATAGGGCCGGACCAGCTCGGGGTCGTCGAGGAAAGGGGGGATAACCATCAAGCCACGAACCTCGAGTGTGGCAAGCCGACTGACCTGTTGGGCGAGTTGGATTATTTCTGCCTCCCCAACTCCCGCCTTGCTCTCCTCTCCGCCCAAGTTGACTTCCAGTAGCACCGGCATCCGGCCACCACCCGCGACCGCCGCCTGGTCCAGTTTCTGAGCAAGCCGAAACGAGTCCACGGAATGGACCCAGTGGAACAGTTCTCGCGCGGCCTTGGCTTTGTTGGTCTGAAGGTGGCCCACCAAATGCCACGTGATGCTCAAATCCGAAAGCGCCGGCCGCTTGGCCATAGCTTCCTGGACACGGTTCTCACCAAAATCGCGCAGCCCAGCCCCATACGCCGCGCGAATACACTCCGGCGAAAAGGTTTTTGAAATTGCCACCAGCTTCACGTCGTCTGACGCGCGGCGGCAACGCCGGCACGCGGCCACGATTCGCTCCTGCACTTGCGCCACGTTTTCCTTAATACCCATGATCACAGCTCGCAAGGATCGTTCCGGTAGCGTCCAACTTCCGCCACCAAAGTATGTCATTCTACCATTCGACCGCCTTGAAGAGGTTGTGCTCCGAATGTTACGATTCCTTTCTCGCCAGTTGTCCGATGTCCGTGGTCAGTCGGCGATGGAAGCCGCCGGAGCTTCTGGAGCGCCACGGACAACTGACTACGGACCACTGACGAAGCAAAATGAAACGTGGCCTTTTCATCACGCTGGAAGGAATAGACGGGACGGGAAAGAGCACTCAACTCCGTCTCCTCGCTCACTACTTGAGGAAGCGCGGGCTGGCGGTGCGCGTCACTCGCGAACCCGGCGGCACGAAGCTGGGCGAGCGCATTCGGAAAATCCTCTTGGCCTCGACAACCACTCGGCTTGCTTCCTTGGCAGAGCTGGCCCTAATGTACGCGGCCCGCGCGCAGCACTTGCAGGAGGTAATCCGGCCAGCGCTTGCCCAGGGCGAAATTGTGGTGAGTGACCGCTATAATGACGCCTCGCTCGCTTATCAGGGGTATGGGCGAGAGTTGGGCGAGGAGACTGTCCGGGCGTTCGACCGCATCATCTGCGCTCGCGCGCAGCCTGACTTGACTATTGTTCTGGATCTTGCTCCCCGTCTCTCTCTTAAGCGGGCCCAAGGACGCGAATCAGGGCGGAAATCAAAGCAGGAACGCTTTGAATTGCAGGGGATGAAGTTTCACCAAAGGGTTCGGGACGGATACCTGGCCATCGCGCGCAAGGAACCCCGCAGGGTAAAGGTCGTGCAAGCAGACGGGCCCGTGGCGGAAGTCCAGGCGGAGATTCGCAAGCTCGTTGACGCTTTTCTGGCTCGGCGGCGGCGGAGGGCTGGGGGAGTAGGGAGTAGGGAGTAGGGAGTAGGGAGTAGGGAGTTGGCAGTGGGCGGTGAGAAGTCGGTGGAAGGGAATGGGCAATCCAGAATCTGGAATCGAGAATCTGAAATCACGAATCGGAAATCCAAGAGCGTCCCAGTCCCCCGCCCCTATTCCCTACTCCCTACTCCCTAGTCCCTAATCCCTAGTCTATGCCTTTTGATTCGTTCCTCGGAAACTCCAAAGCTCTCGCGAGTGTGCGCGAGATGGTGGCAGGCGGCCGTGTTCCTGGCGCGCTGTTGTTCTCGGGTCCTGACGGGGTGGGCAAGAAAACTCTGGCGCGGATGCTGGCCAAAGCGTTGGTGTGCGAGCGAGGTGATGGCGACTTCTGCGATGCCTGTCCACGTTGCCTTAGGGCCGAGCAGATGTTCACCGCTGCGCAAGAGGACCTGGCGCGCCGGCGGGAAATCAAAGAGGCGGCAAGACGAGTTGAAGGGTTAGTCTATTTCGATTTCCAGATCCTCGAACCGCTCACGCGCTTCATCCTGATGGAACAAATCCGGCAACTGCGCCATGTGGCTTATACCCGGCCTTTCCAGTTCCCGCGACGCGTCTTTATCATTGATGACGCACAAACGGTTCACTGGCAGGCGGTGGATCTGCTGCTGAAAGTACTCGAAGAACCCCCCGAGACCACCTCCTTCATTCTTGTTTGCTCCAATCCTTACGAGTTGCGCCCGACCATCCGCTCCCGGTGTTTGCAGATTCTCTTTCAGCCGGTGGATGAATCTGCCATCCTCGAACTGCTGGCCAAGCAGGAACGCTTGACCAAAACACAGGTCCTCCTCGCGGCGCGTGTGGCGTCCGGCAGCGTGGCCAAAGCCAGGAGCTTCGATCTTGCAGCCTATGAACAGCGTCGCAAGCCTTGGTTGGAATTCCTGCAAGCCGTAGCGCGCCGTGTTCCTGCTTCCTCCGGTGGCGCGGACTGGCGGCCACTTCTTGATTCGGCCAAGGCGCTCGCCGAGCGCCGGGACGATTTCGAAGCCACACTCGACATCGGCTATTCCCTTCTACGTGACCTGCTTCATGTGCTCTTGCAAGGACTGGAAACGGAAGTGACCAACGTGGATGTGCTCCCGCGCCTTCAGGCTTGGGCGACCGGCCTGGGACTCCAGGGAATTGAACTCTTGAAGTCCGGCCTCGACCAGGCCTACCGACTGCAAATCCGAAACGTAAACCAGCAACTCGGCTTTGAGGCGTTGGGATTGGAAGTTTCGGCGAGGTCCAAGGTCCATACGCGTTAAAACGCCTTAACTAGAGTTCTCGCTTACCAATCCATCAGGGTCGCGTCAAAGTCGCGGAAAAAGCGGCTGCGCCGCCTGCTGTGCGGAAAGCCTCCGGCTTTCCGGCGGAGGCAGCCTCCCTTCTCCCCCTCGGGTGGAAGGCTGAGCCTTCCAGCCGAGCCGAGGGGGTTAGTAAGGGCGGAAGCTCTCGGAAAGGCATAGCCTTTCCGCACAGCAGGCGGCGCAGCCGCTCTGGGGTGTTACCTTTCGGGGACTTTGACACGACCCTGCCGATCCATGGGTAGTGGGCTAATATAGCTTGAAAGACCCTCTTGCGGCTGGGGCAAGATGCCGATAGTATGGGCGTGATGGGAAAGCCCTTCGAGTTGATTTTCGGCGACTGCTTCGACTGGCTCTCGACGCGGCCTCAGAACACCGTACACGCAGTCATCACCGACCCGCCGTTTGGCCTTTTGGAGTACAGGCCCGACCAAATCCAAAAGCTTCGCGCTGGCAGGGGAGGGGTTTGGAGGCTCCCGCCGGAACTTGACGGGTGCTTACGAAAGCCATTGCCGCGCTTTACAGTACTTTCGTCAGAAGACCTAAAAGGGCTTGAAGGATTCTTCTTGCGTTGGGGAACTCTCCTGCTTCCCGCAGTGGTTCCAGGCGCTCACGTTTTCATCGCTTCGAATCCTCTTCTATCGCCTTTGGTTGCATCCGCACTCATGCAGGCTGGTTTCGAGCGCCGGGGTGAAATCATCCGTCTAGTTAGAACCCTTCGGGGTGGAGATAGACCGAAACTGGCGGAAAAAGAATTTGACTTTGTATCGGTGATACCGAGAAGCTGCTACGAGCCCTGGGGACTCTTCCGAAAACCAATAAGCGAGAAGCGCGTCTCTCTAAACCTCAAGAAGTGGGGCACGGGAGGTTTACGAAGAACCCCCGACGGGAGGCCATTCCCTGACGTTCTCAAGAGCGAGACTCCACCTGATGTCGAGGTTAAGATAGCCCCTCACCCCTCACTAAAGCCGCAAAAACTGCTTCGCCAGTTAATATGGGGGGCACTGCCGATGCAGACTGGAACCATCCTCGATCCGTTCATGGGCAGCGGTTCAACGATTGCCGCCGCGACTGCACTGGGATTCAACAGCGTAGGAATTGAATCTGATAAACACTTCTACGAGATGGCTCTCTCGGCTGTTCCTCAACTCAGTAGCGTGAAGGTTCAATGGGAGTCGTTTGAAGGCCCTAATGGGAATTCAGTGGTGCCGAAGCCTCAAAGAACACGGACACAACCTACACTGTTTTGAAACCCATGCTGAGTTGTGCTTTCTGCTTTGACTTGCCAACAACGAATTCGGGTTCCTGATAAATCGGATTAGAGCGCAACTTTGTTACGCCCCGCTGGTTTATGGAACACGTTCTTGTGCGGCGCGAAGCCGTACCACGCTCAGCGAGCGACCAATCATCCAGAGTTAATTCAGCCGCCAGTATTTGAACGAACTTAGTAGGTTGATACTCGCTCCTCGCCAATTCGTATCGAAACACCATTAACCAGCCAGCCTCTGGGTTGTGTGCCTGCCAACCTCCGAGCTGCCTTGAGGTCTTTACCTCTATTCCTTGGTCGCATCTAAGCTGGCTATCGCCCTTTGGATGCGTTGAAGGTAGCAAGTCGGGATGCCCGCCGACATAGCGGTTGCGAACCAAAGTCCCTGAGTGCTTGGCAATGTTCTTAACAAGAACCTCTGAAAGAAGACCGGAGAAGGTATTCCCCAGCGCGAGATCCTCAAATAACCCTAAGTCGTGCTGATACAAGGCACCATTGATCGCGTGAAGGAAATCGTAAGCGGACTCGACCGCTGACTTAACTTCTTCCACCGTCAGTCCATATGGCAGTCCCGTAGTCCCATTCCAGCAAACGGCTTTGGATTCTGCCCTTGTGATCATCCGTCAAGTTTATATAGCAACTTGCCTGAAGGTGCAAGGGCTGGACGCCTGTCCGTCAAAAATCCTTGATGACCTGAGGAATGGGAGTATATACTTCAAGGGATGGCACGGCAGCGCAGGATTGGCGTACGGAGGTCGTCGGAAACGATTGCCACGGTCCTTGAGGAATACCTTGACACACTGCCTCCAAGCGATAAATCAGGTAGGCTTAAGGTCTTCCACCAGTCTGTGAATGAGTCGCTTGCAACTCGCGCCACACGCGCAAGGCGTTCGAGAACTGGGGTTCCGGTATCCGCGCACGCTGCAAGGCAAGAATAAAACCTCTTTCATCTCCCGCTTCGAAGAGCTTCGCAATATCATTCCGAAAGCGTTTTCTTTCCCTATCGGTCTCAGTATCTGACGGATGCTTGCGACCGCGATTCCGTTGCTCTGCGATCACATCTCCGATTTCGGATTTCTCGTTGGCGCGCTTCATTAACTCACCTCATAACATACGATTAATTGTTTCATCTTCTTGAACTATCAACTCATCGTTTACACGCACCAAAGCTCCATACGATCACGCTTAAAGACTAACGCAGAGCGGCAGGCAAAGTCAACGCCTGTATTTGGACGGCACCGCAAAATGTTAACTGTCGGGTTCGCTGGAATGTTGCATAAAGCTGACCCTAAAGGAGTTGCACTATACTAACATGCCTGCTTTTTTCCATTGACAACTACTGGCGAATGGTCCAATATATTAGACGGAGGTTACATATGGCAGAAGAAAGCGCTGTAGAGTTTGCGATGCCGGGAAGCTCGTGGGAAATGCTGAAACGCATCATTAAAGCCTATTACGCAGCGCAAGAGAATAAGGAAAGTACCGTGGAGTCGATTGCGAACCTGAGTGACATTGATAGGCCGGTGATCAGCTCGAACAATAAGTTTCTGCGATCCATCGGAGTTGTGGAACAGAACCAATATAAGCTTACGCCCGTCGGCGTGAAGCTAGCAATGGGGATTGCAAGGAAGAATGCAGCGGTGATCGCCGGGGCTCTGAAAGAGATTGTTGACAAGACGGACGAACTGGGGCGGGTTGTCAAAACCGTGCAGGCACGTGACGCTATGAGTGAAGATGAACTCAAAGTAGAGATGATGCTAGCGTTGGGCCTCACCGAGAAGAGTCCGGGGCTTTCTAGGTTGCGTACGTTGATAGACTTACTTTACGAATCGAAAATCTTAATTGAGCACGAAGGGAAAGTTTCGTTCCACGGATTCTACGTTGGTGAAATCAAGGCCGTAGCAGATGACTTGGCCGATCACGAACCGAAAGCGCCGCGGCCTGATGAATGTCGAGAGGTTGGCGGAAAAACAAAAAGTGTTCCAATTGCACTGGGGCCTGAGAGGCGAGCATATATCGAACTTCCCGATGATTGGCAACCGAAGGATTTGAAGAAGCTACTGAAAATGATTGAGTTGGCCTTGGGAGAAGAGGCAGAAACCTAGTAAGTCAGAAGGGCTCGCAACGGCGCCAACCGTCCGAGCCCTGGAAACCAATCGCATGTACCTGACAAGCACAGAGCGCGGTTTCGTGTCTATCTTCCCACGTCCGCCCCCAATTTGCAACAGCAATGCTTTGGTAGGCCCGTTCGTGCGCCAGCGTGGGCGGGCCTGCCACAGTAAGAAGCCCCGCCGGTAGCTATGAACTACCGACGAGGCCAAATCCCCGGCGCGGAGATGACCCGCACCAGAGACCCTAATCGCAAGTATCGGGCCTCTCCCGCCAGGAGTCAACTGGAGGCCCGAAATGAAATGCCCTTTTTGCCAGAGTGAGAATCACAAAGTACACCAGCGCAACGGCCACACCTGCAACACAATTTATCGCTGCCTAGGGTGTAATCGCTGTTTCTCAGAGCGGCGGTTTACGCCCTACTCCGGCCTAAAGCTGTCGCCGGAGAAAATCGTCCAGATCGTCAACTGTCTCGTTGAGGGAATCTCGATTAGGGCCACGTCTCGCTTGGTCGGCGTTCACAAGAACACCGTGGCCGCAGTGCTCATGCACGCCGCAGAGCTATGTGAGCGACTCATGAATGCAAAGCTACGCAACCTGAGACTCCGCTATCTACAGGCGGATGAGCTATGGTGTTTCACAGGAAAGAAAGAGGCTAACTGCACCGTTGACGAAAAGAATAACGGCCATCATGTCGGCGATACATGGGTTTTCCTTGCGACTGATGCGGAGACGAAATTGGTTCCCTGCTTCACCGTGAGCCCTGACCGTGGGCTTCCTGCCGCAGAGCGTCTTATGACTGACCTTGCAGAGCGGCTTGCCAGCCGGCCTCAAATTACCACCGATGGCTTGCGCTCATACATTTGGGGCGTGGAACGGGCGTTCGGAGCGGACGTGGATTACGGAATGCTGATTAAGAGCTACGCGGAGGAAGATGGTCGCTTGATGCTTACGGGGGCACGACCAAAACGGATTACCGGTAATCCCGACCCGTGGCAGATCAGCACGAGCTACGCAGAGCGGAACAACCTGAATTGCCGAACTTTCCTGCGGCGGTTGACTCGCTTGACGAATGGCTTCAGCAAGCGCGTCGAGTGTCTGGCGGCTGCGCTGTGGCTGTACTTCGCGCACTACAATTTTGTGAGGATTCACGGATCGCTGAGAATGACGCCCGCGATGGCTGCAAACGTCACCGACCACCTTTGGAGCGTCGAGGAAATGCTGGCAACGGGGGCTTCAAGTTAAAATAGCCCACTACCGATCCATGAACTCCATTGCGAATCGGAAGACTTAGTGGTAGCATGTAAGGTATTCGGGGCTTTATCCCTCGAAGGGCTCTTTTACCGACCGGAAGAAACCCGGGTGCCAAAGCGAGCGTCTAATTATTAGCGCACCTGAGCGCGAATTCCCCAGGGAGAAGCTCTGAACTTGTGGCCTCGGGAGACCAGGCCGAAGGAGTGAAGTATGATGAACCGACGACTCATCCGCCCAACGCTGTCAGAAGTCCAGGACCAAATGGGCGCACGCCTGCCGCGCAAGAAGCCTGCTCCTCCTGAACAAACCAACGCCGAGAACTTCTACTACTTGAAGCAAATGCAGGCGCGAACACCCATGGTGGTAGTCCTCAGCGGAGAGGAAGTCATCCACGGAGTCATCGAGTGGTACGACAAGAACTGCATCAAGGTCCACAGGGCGAACGAACCCAACCTCCTTATCATGAAGTCCGCCATCCGCTATATCTATAAGGAGAACGAAAACAAACACGGGAGCACTGGGGATGGCAATCGCCTTCCCGAAAACGGGCAAGAAGACTTTGGGCAAGGTTAGTGGGGAATTCCAACATCTCCAGTGAACCCCGCGCGGGATGCGGTTCATAGCCAAGCGATGAATCTCTGATTTGGTCGTGGGCCAAAGGGCTTTCGACCGCAGAGCCTGAAGGATATGATTCACGCTGGAGCGTTGCGACGGCCCTTGACAGTGCAACTTTCCGCGCCTAGGATAAGGACGCACTTTTAATCCCACTCGCGAGCGGAACAGTGATTCCTAAATCAACGTCCTACTATCAGCCAGCCCTAAGCTCGACCACGACGATTGTTGTCCCCACTTCGCGGACCATGGTTCCCTTCAAGTTTCTGGCCGGCCTTTTCGCCGCCCTGGTCCTGTTGGGCTTGCCTTACCGGAGCACGCTCAAGGCACAGGAGCAGCACAAGCCCAAAGTCCCAGTTCTCGATAAAATCTCTTCCGGCGGATCGTCGCATCAGCAGTTTGACGGCATCGTGAGATCCATCGATTTGGAGAGCGAGATTTTGAATGTGGACGCCCTCAAGGGGAATGCCACAGAAATCTTCCCCATTAAGAAGAAAGTCCATGTCGTTACCGCCGACGGGAGCAAGCTCAAGGTGACGAAACTGAAACCTGGCACCAATGTTCTCGTTAACTACGAGCAAAAGGGCGATCACCGGACAGTTACGGAAATCATAGTCCTGGCGGGCGGCGAGGTGAAGAAGAAAACTCCCCCCTCTTAGCATCCGCGGGGTCGGAGCAGGTCCCGAAGGCATCCCATGAAAATCGGCATAACCTGTTACCCCACCTATGGCGGAAGTGGCGTAGTCGCCACTGAGCTGGGTCTGGAATTAGCGGCGCGCGGACACGACATTCATTTCATTAGCTACGCTATGCCCGTTCGCATGACCGAACCCTCCGAGCGCATCCACTTCCACGAAGTGGAAATGCTCAACTATCCCTTATTTAATCATCCCCCCTACACGCTGGCCCTGGCCACGCAGATGGTGAACGTGGCAGTGAACGAATCGCTTGACCTGCTGCATGTCCATTATGCTATCCCTCACTCGGTGAGCGCCTATTTGGCCAGGGCGATGCGATACCCCCACCGCCTTCCCTTTGTCACCACACTGCATGGAACGGACATCACGCTGGTGGGCGTGGATCGCTCTTACCTGCCCATCACCCAGTTCTCCATCGAACAGAGCGACGGGGTAACAGCCATCTCCGAGTACCTTCGCAGGGTGACGTTGCGCGAACTCGATATCCAACGCTCGGTGGAAGTGATTCCAAACTTCGTCAACTGCGACGTGTTCCAGCCTGGCGACGCAAATTGCCGACGCGGCGAATTTGCTCCCCAGGGCGAACCTATCCTCGTCCATCTGTCCAACTTCCGACCGGTCAAACGGATTCCGGACGTGGTCGATATCTTCGCCATCGTCCGGGCTGAAATCCCGGCCAAGCTCCTCCTGATTGGCGACGGCCCGGAGCGTACCATTGCCGAATGGCTGGTTCGTGAAAAAGGCCTGATGAAGGACGTGTACTTTTTGGGCAAACAAAATCAGGTGCAGGAACTCCTGAACTGCGCCGACGTGCTCCTTTTGCCCAGCGAAATCGAATCCTTTGGCCTTGCGGCGCTGGAGGGAATGGCTTGCGGCGTCCCTGCCGTCTGTTCGGATGTGGGGGGATTGCCAGAGGTAATCAGAAATGGAGTGGACGGCTTTCTAGTGGCGGGTCATGATGTGAAAACCATGGCCGCACGTACCCTCGAGATCGTCACCAACCCTCATCGTCGCGAGCAGATGGGCATCGCGGCACGGGAACGCGCCTCGACCACGTTCTGCAGCGAAAAGATCATTCCCCTTTACGAAGATCTCTACCAACGCGTTTTGGCAAATACGTAAAGAGCGGCAGATGGTAGGTGGCAGATGGGCAAAGCACGCCGTCCACAATTGCCGCAAACGCCTGACTGCCTCCGAGTCGCCCCCTCCGAGACGTGGGGCGCTACGCCAGCGGTAGGCTGGGGTTTCTGTTCTTGCTTCTTGCTTCTTGCTTCTGTCTTCTGTCTTCTGACTCCTGACTTCTGCTCGCTACTTGTCACCGGTCTTCTGCGCGCTGCCTACTGTCCAGCGCGGGGTGCGCCTACGTCCCGACGGTTTTTGTGGGAATGTATGCGACACAGGCCGGAAAGGTCAGATGGCGAACAGGTCTTCGAGGTCGAGCGAGAAGTCGGCAAGACCGGCAATGATGAGAGGCTGGCCTTCCTGGAAGTATTCCAGCGGCCGATTAGGGTAAACGAGCTCCACAAGGCGCTTATCCGGGTCAATCCAGACTTGGATGACGCCGCTCTGTTGGTAATCCTTGCGCTTGCTTTGAATCTCGCTCGGTTTGTCGCTGGGAGAGTGGACTTCGAAGGCGACATCGGGGGCGAACTCAGCCATGACCGGGATTTGCGCACCGGCAAACCGCTCCTTGCGCACCAAAGATGCGTCGGGACAACGCCAGTTGCCGGAAGCCATTGTGAAGGCTGCATTCGACGGGAAGCCAACCCATTCAGGGTGGGCGCGGCAGTATTCAAAAAGGTAACCTACTAAGTGCCACACGATCCCTTCGTGACGAAGGTTTACCGGAGTCATTTGTACGATCTCCTCATCAACCCATTCACACTTCTGTCCCTCGACGCCGGCGGCGAGGAATTGTTCCCAGGTGATGGTCGTCTTCGTGGCCATAACTCCTACCTGACCTTATTGTCCCACTTGATTTGTATCAGGGCAAGCAGTTCATCGGCTTTTCAACCCGGATTCCAAATTGAGGCTTTGAGGTGTACACTTGCGGCTTCTCGGAATTCCAAGATGGAAGTTCTGGCTGGCATGACACTCTTTTGAAGACGAGAGGTACAAATGATCAGAAGCAACAGGCAACGAAGGGTTTGGATTCTGCTCACTCTTGCCGTTTGGGCATTACTCGGTATATCCGTTTCCCGGGCGGATGAGGGAATGTGGACCTTTGATAACCCTCCCATCAAACAGCTCAAGGAGCGTTATGGTTTCGAGCCGACGCGCGACTGGCTTGACCACGTGCGCCTTTCCAGCGTGCGTTTCAACGACGGTGGGTCCGGCTCGTTCGTAAGCCCGCGCGGACTCGTGCTGACCAACCACCACGTGGCGCTTACCCAACTCCAGAAGGTCTCTTCTCCCGTCAAAGACTACGTCGCGGACGGTTTTTTTGCGCGGACTGAGGCGGAAGAGCTGAAGTGCCCTGACCTGGAAGTGAACGTTCTGGTCGCCATGGAAGACGTCACGCCGCGTGTCCTGAGCGCAGTCAAGCCGGGGATGAACGATGAGGCTGCTTTGAAGGCCCGAAACGCGGAAGCAGCAAAAGTTGAGAAGGAGAGCTTGGAAAAGACCGGCTTGCGCTCGGATGTGATTTCCCTTTATCAGGGCGCCGAATACTGGCTTTACCAATACAAGAAATACACGGACATGCGCCTGGTTTTCGCTCCCGAACAACAAATCGCTTTCTTTGGAGGCGATCCGGACAACTTCACCTACCCGCGCCACGACCTGGACTTCGCTCTATTTCGCGTGTACGAAAATGGGAAACCTGTCGAAAGCAATCATTACCTGAAATGGAATGCAAAGGGCGCGGTCGATGGCGAATTGGTCTTTGTTTCAGGGCATCCGGGCTCCACCTCGCGCCTCGAAACCATGACTCAGATCGAAACTGAGAGGGACTACGACCTGCCCCTGCTTCTTAAAATCCTGAACCGGCGGGTGGAAACTGCCAGGCGGTATGCCGCCCAGGGGCCTGAAGAAGCCCGGCAGGCAGCGCGGATAATCTTCTTCACGGAGAATTCCTTGAAGGTGTATAGAGGCCGCGCTCAGGGCTTGGCAGACAAGAACCTGCTGGCCAGGATGCAGAAGGACGAGGCAAGCTTTCGCGCCCGGGTGGCCAGCAAGCCGGAGTGGGAGGAGGCTTATGGCGGAGCCTGGACTGCCATTGCCCAAGCTGAGATGAGGCAAAGGCAGTTGCTGAAAACATATCGGCTCTACTCGCTCCGGTGGTCCCGCCTGGCGGAGATCGCACTCAATATCGTGCAGTACGTGGCAGAAGTGAAAAAGCCCGACGGAGAAAGGCTTAAGGACTCTCATGATCCTCAGAAGGACTATCATGATTCCCAGCTTGATTCGCTTCGTTTTCGCCTCTTTTCCCCAGCCCCGATTTATCCTCAATATGAAGCGGCAATGTTAGAAGGAGCGCTGCAACTTTCCCTCGAAGAATTGGGCGCCAACGATCCCTTTATAAAGGCCGTGCTGGGCGCACGCACCCCCGCTGAAGTGGCGAAGGCGGCTGTCGAGGGAACCAAGCTGGCGGACCCGGCTTTTCGCAAGTCGTTGGTGGAGGGGGGCGAAGCGGCCGTTCGGGCATCCAGCGATCCCATGATTGTGTTGGCCCGCACGTTTGACCCCTTCGACCGCCAGAGGATCAAGGCATTCGACGACAATGTGGAAAGCGTGGAGACTCCTGCGGGGGAAAAAATCGGCCAGGCTCGATTCGCTATTTACGGAAAGTCGCTCTATCCCGATGCGACTTTCACACTCAGGCTCGGCTACGGCGCGGTCAAGGGTTTCCCGATGAACGGGACACAGGCGCCTCCCATGACCACCTTCTACGGCCTTTACGACCGGGCCTATAGTTTTGGCCTGAAACCCCCTTATAATCTTCCGGCACGTTACCTCGAGCGCCGCACCCGCCTGGATCTCGCCGGGCCGCTGGATTTTGCCAGCACTTGCGACATCATCGGAGGAAACTCAGGGTCTCCGGTCATCAACAAACAAGGCGAGTTGGTAGGGTTGATTTTCGATGGAAACATCGAAAGCCTGATTGGCGATTATGTTTACTACGAGGTCAACAACCGCGCCGTGGCTGTCCACAGTGGCGCCATCATTGAAGCGTTGCGCGAGCTGTACGATGCCTCGTCCCTGGCTGACGAGCTCGAGGGGAGGTAAACTAACTTAAACGAGGTGTGACAATGCCGAAGATTGTTAAGATCGCTGTGTACGTGCTAGTGGGTCTTATTGTTGCCCTTTCGATTGCCATCACCCTGACAATCGGCTGGTGGCCGTTCATCGGCCCGCGCGCTCGTCCGTTGACGAATCGCACCTTTGAGCGGACACCGGAGCGATTGGCCCGCGGCCAGTATCTGGTGGAAAATCTCGGATGCTTTGATTGCCACGGGGAACACGATTGGACGAAGCACGACGCGCCGCTGATCGAGGGCACGCGCGGCGCCGGCTACGCCGACTTCCCCCTGACCGGACTTCCGGGCCGCGTCGTTCCGCCCAACATCACGCCCGACCGCGAAACTGGAGCCGGCAATTGGACCGATGACATGCTCGCGCGCGCCATCCGCGAGGGGGTCGGTTACGACGGTCGCGCGCTGTTTCCTTTTATGCCCTACCCGGACTTCCGTAATATGTCCGACGAGGACCTGGCTTCTGTTATCGTCTATCTGCGCTCCATCCCGCCAATTCGAAAAGCGTTGCCGAAAACGGAGATTATCTTCCCGGTCAAATATCTCATGAGCAGTATGCCTCAGCCGATCACCGAGCCCGTGCCTCAACCCGACCTCTCCACGCCAGTGAAGCGCGGCGAGTACCTGGTGAGCATCGCGGCCTGTACGGATTGCCACACGCCGCAGGCGAAGGGCCAGCCGATTCGCGGCCTCGAATTTGCCGGTGGCTTCGTCCTGGAAGGTCCGTGGGGTCGAGTGGCGAGCGCCAATATCACCCCGGACCCCTCCGGCATCTCCTATTACGATGAAGCGCTATTCCTGGAAATGATACGCACCGGATACGTCAAAGCGCGGAAGATTAACCAAGTCATGTCCTGGAGCGATTACCGGAACCTCACCGACGAGGACCTGAAAGCCATTTTCGCCTACATTCGCACGCTCAAACCCGTGAAGCATCGCGTTGACAACACCGAGCCGCCTACGTTTTGCAAGCTCTGCGGCTCCAGTCACGGGGCGGGAAACCAGAATTAGCACGTCGCGGGAGAACCCGAATTCTGGAAGAACCTTCTCACCACAGGGCGGCCCGGTGGCCGCAACCAAAACGGACTTCTCAGTGTTCTCCGGCCCTTCAAAGCCTCAACACAGAGACCACGGAGGACCTCGGTGACCTCTGTGTTAAGTTTTTCCTGGTCACGGAGGACACGAAGGCGTTATTGGTCCGGGAAGAGATCTTCGCGTGCCGATAAGAAGTTTAGGAGTAGTAGTACAGAGTTTGAATTGCGCGGAAACTCCACCTGCAAAAGGTCCCTGGGAAAAGGTCTTGACATTCCCCCAAGCCATGCTAGGCTAGACTTTTGGACTCCGGGCCGGGTAGAGAGTCTTTCGCGTCAGGTGGTTGCATTGCAATGAAAGGGATACGGCTAATGGACCGCGACCAAGCCAGCACCCAAGCCATCAACGCCGCCCCACGAAAGGATACATGGCGTTCTCAGACCTGTGGCGGAACGCCTTTTTCGAAAAAGATGTTATTTTGACGGAACGAACCTAAGGATTTGTTGACAACAAAGGACTTAACAAAAAAGGACCCTAAAAACGAACTCCTTTTTCAGCCTCGAAAACGCCAAACGAAGCTAAAAATCGAGCCCTTTTCAGACGATTTTCGGCACTGAGTGGGCAATGAGAACAGTTCAGGAGGACTAATATTCCATCCCTAAATGACAAGCTTAAGGCTATCCCGCTCGGCGGTTTGGGCGAGTTCGGAATGAACATGATGGCCTACGAATACGACGGCGCCCTGCTCGTCGTGGACTGCGGCGTCATGTTCCCAGACGCCGAAATGCTGGGCGTGGACATTGTGGTTCCGGATTTCACCTACCTGCGGGAAAACCGGGAACGCCTACGCGCCATTCTCTTGACGCACGGGCACGAAGACCACATTGGGGGACTGCCGTATTTGCTGGACGAAGTGGACGCGCCCGTTTACGGTTCGCCGTTCACTCTGGCCCTGGCGCGCGCCAAGCTGGAGGAGCACGGCTTGGCCGACAGCGTGCGATTGGTGGAGATGCATCCCAACCAGCCGTTCGAGGTTGGTCCCTTCCATGTGGAATTCATCCACCTCACTCATAGCACCATCGAAGCCGGTGCACTGGCCCTGACCACGCCGCTGGGAACCGTCATCCATTCCGGCGACTTCAAGTTTGATCCCACGCCCACCGACCAGCATGTGAGCGACCTGCACACCCTGGCAGACTATGGCCGGCGCGGCGTCCTGGCGCTCTTCTCCGACTCCACGAACATCGACCGGCCGGGCCTCACGCCCTCCGAACGAGCGGTGCGGGAGCGACTCTCGCACATCATCTCGGAGGCGCAAGGCCGCGTCCTGATTAGCTGCTTTGCCACTTCCATGCACCGCTTGCAGATCGTCGCTGACCTGGCGCAGGAGCACCGCCGGCGGCTCTGCTTTGTGGGACGCAGCATGTTTCAGAATTCCGAGATCGCGCTCCGTCTGGATAAGCTGCACATCCCGGAAGGTCTGCTCATCCCGCCACAGGACATCAAGAAACTGCCCCCCAATCAGGTGGCGCTGGTTCTCACGGGCAGCCAGGGCGAGCCCATGGCAGCCCTCTCGCGCGTGGCGGTGAACAACCACCGTTGGGTCACGGTGGAACCCAGGGACGAGGTGGTGATCTCGGCACGCGTCATCCCAGGCAATGAGAAACCCATCTTCCGCATGATCGACCACCTCTACCGCCGCGGGGCGCGCGTCTACTATCACGACGGAAGCCAGCCGCCCGTCCACGTCTCCGGGCACGGTAGCGCCGAAGAGCTGAAGCTGATGCTGAATCTGGTGCGACCCAAGTATTTCGTGCCCATCCACGGCGAGTACCGGCAACTCTATCGCCACCTGGAACTGGCCAAGGAGCTTGCGGCGGTTTCGGAAGAGGGTTTCCTGCTGGAAAGTGGCGACGTTCTCGAGTTCGACGAGCTGGGAGCGCGGCGAGCGGGCCGTGTGCCCGTGGGACGGGTGTGCATTGACGTAGGCACCTTCGATGAGGTCGAGGAGATCATCCTCAAGGAGCGGCGACACATCTCGGAAGATGGCATCGTCATCCCCATTCTGGCCATCAATGAGCATACCGGCCAGCTCGAGACCCGGCCGGAAATCGTCTCGCGGGGCTTCGTGCCGCTCGACGAGGCGCAAGACCTGGTGGAAAGCGCGCGCCAGGTCATCCTGAGAACCATCGAAAAATCCAACCTCGAGGAAGTCGGCGATTGGGGCGTGATTAAAGAAAAAATCCGCACCGCGCTGCGCAAACACTTCAACGAGGAGACCGGGAAGCGGCCCATGATTCTGCCGGTGGTTCTCGAGGTCTGACGATTTCGGATTTTAGATTTTAGATTTTGGATTAGGCATTTGTGATTTGTGATTTGCGATTGGGTTCTTTCGGCTGGAGGGAACGGTCAAAGAAGCTTTGTAGCGCAGACTTCGTGCTTTTCGAAGTCTGCGGCTTTTCCGCCGTAAGTCTTCAAAAGCCGCAGACCTGCAAGACGCGCAGGTCTGCGCTACACTCCGACTGCTTAGAATGCGAGCACCCATATGCCCCTGTATCAAGCCATCGTGCTGGCGATTGTTCAAGGTTTGACGGAATTTCTTCCCATTTCCAGTACTGCACACTTGTGGCTCTTTCCGTGGCTGCTGGGATGGAAAGATCCCGGCCTGACATTTGACGTGGCTCTGCACGCCGGGACGCTCCTGGCGGTGCTGGTTTATTTCTGGCGCTACTGGGTGGAGATGGCCAGGCTGGCTGCGCATCTGGACGGCGGCTCTGCCGCGGCGACCGCCGGCGCTACAGGCCATTCGGCCAGCGCAGACTTGCGAGAGAATCCCCGGCTGCTGTGGTACCTGGTGATTGCCACCGTCCCTGGCGCCCTGGCGGGGTACCGGTTCGAGCATGCCGCTGAGGAGCAATTGCGGTCGCCGATTATCATCGGCACCGCCTTAATCGTGATTGGTCTTTTCATGTGGGCGGGAGATTGGCTGGGAAAACGCGAGCGCGACCTCGGCCACGTCGGCTTACTCGACTCGTTCGTTGTGGGCGTGGCGCAGGCGCTCGCGGTGATCCCCGGCGTTTCGCGTTCCGGCGTCACCATGACGGCCGGCCTTTTCCGAAAGATGAAACGCGAAACTGCGGCGCGCTTCTCCTTCTTGCTCTCCACGCCCCTCATCGCCGGGGCGGCGCTGAAGAAAGGCCTGGAAATTCGCCATGCGGGACTGCCCCATGACATGCGCCTACCCTTCCTTTGCGGGGCGCTCGTCTCGGCCCTTGTCGGTTATCTGGTGATTGCGGTTCTCATCCGGTATTTGGAGCGGCGCACCTTTAAAGTTTTCGTTGTTTACCGGCTTGTGCTGGGCGTGATACTATTGGTGCTCGGATGGGGATTGCATCGCGTTTAGGTGGAGAAGGGTAAGTGTCGCGTGTCGGGGATTTTTTCCCAGGCACCTGACACCTCACACCCGACACCTGGCACCTGCTCTCGCACAAGGAAGGCAAAAATATGGGCGCCTCATCCGCTGCCACACCGTCGAAGTCCAGAGAGTCCAGCGCGAAGAATTCCCAGCAAAAACAGCCGCTCTTAGACTCACGCCGCCGCTCGGAGCTTGTGGGTTTCCTTGTCGCGGTTGTCGGGCTGCTGGTCCTGCTGAGCTTGGCATCCTTCATGCCCGAGGACGCTTCGCTCAACACCGCTACGGCTGCCGGCGCCGTGCCGCGAAACTGGATCGGCCCCGTTGGCGCCTATACCGCTGACCTGCTCTTCCAGGGTTTCGGCTGGGTCGCTTACCTGATTGCCATGGTGCTGCTGGTGGTGGGCACGCGCTTGCTGCTGGTGCGGCCCTTCCAAGCTCCGAAAACCAAGGCTGTTGGCGCAGCCTTGTTGGTCACCTCCCTGAGCGTGCTTCTCGAGCTTTTCCCGTACACCCCGGCTGTCCGGGGGCTGGTCCATGGCAGTGGCATGCTGGGCTATCTGGCGGCTGCGGGACTGATCCACACGTTCAATGGGGTGGGCGCCGGCATTGTTGCAGGCGCGGTGTTCCTGTCTTCCCTGTTTCTGGTCACACGCTTTTCCTTCTCCTGGGCGGCAGGATTCTCAACAGCGCGCTGGCAGGTGCTGGCACGGCCTGTCGCGGCGCAATGGAAGGCGTGGCAGGAAGCCCGCGCGGCGGCGGCTGCGGAGCGCCGGCGACACCGGGCCGAGAAGTTGCGAAGGCTCGGGAAGCCGCCCCTCATCGCGCAGAGGGCGGTGTTAAGCCAGGCCATTCCCATTGTCGCCAAGCTTCAGGCGAGCGCGCCTGCGCAGGAAGCGCCCCCGACCGAACCTGCCGCTCCGCGCCTCATGCCCTCGCTCACGGTCGAGGCCTCGGCGGGGCCCTCGTCCGGGTCCGTGGGTCGCATAAGAAAGGCCGAGCCGGAGTCTGCGTCCTCCTCCCCCAGAATCGTCGGCCGCGGATTTCAATCCTACAAATTTCCCAGCGTCACTCTCTTGCGCCCGCCTGACGATTCGGAAGGCATCGACGAAGAGGAGCTGAAAGATCGCGCCGCCCGTCTGACGGCGAAGTTCAGCGAGTTTGGCGTCACCGGAACAATAACGCAAATTCATCCCGGGCCCGTCGTCACAACCTACGAATTCAAGCCTGAGGCCGGGATCAAATACAGCCGTATTACCAACCTGGTGGACGACCTTTGCCTGGCGATGAAGGCCGAGTCAATTCTCATCGACCGCATCCCGGGAAAATCGACGGTGGGCATTGAAGTGCCCAACCTCCACCGCGAGATCATCCACTTGCGTGAAGCGATCGAGTCCAGCGAGTTTGCTGCCTCATCTTCCAAGCTGACCCTCTGCCTGGGTAAAGTCATTACCGGAAAAATCAGAATCACGGACCTCACCCAAATGCCTCACCTGCTGATCGCGGGGTCGACAGGGTCGGGCAAGAGTGTGGCGATCAATTCCATGGTCGTGTCCATCTTGTACAAGTCGAACCCTGATGAAGTGAAGCTGATCATGATCGATCCCAAGCGGCTGGAATTAGGGCTCTACGAAGGCACCCCGCACCTGATGACGCCCATCGTCACGGAGCCCAAGCAGGCAGCCAACGTGCTTCGCCGCGCCACCTTCGAGATGGAAGAACGCTTGAAGAAACTGGCCGAGCACGGGGTGCGCAACATCGAGCAGTACAATAAAATCTTCGCCCCCGAATCCACCCTCAACTTGTTTGACAACAATGGCGTGCCCGAGCACCCGCTGCCTTACATCGTGATCGTCATCGATGAGCTGGCGGACCTGATGATGGTCGAACCACAGGGAGTGGAAGAATCCATCACGCGCTTGGCTCAAATGGCCCGCGCCGTGGGTATCCATTTGATTCTCGCCACCCAGCGCCCCTCCGTAGACGTCATCACCGGACTTATTAAAGCCAACCTGCCGGCGCGCATCTCATTTCGTGTGGCCTCCAAGGTGGACTCGCGAACCATTCTCGATGCCAACGGGGCGGAAGCCTTGCTGGGCCGCGGCGACATGCTCTTCCTGCCGCCCGCCAGCGCCCGCCTGCAAAGACTGCACGGACCACTGGTGACGGAACAGGAAATCTGCAAAGTCGTCGATTGGTGGAAAACCCAGTCGCAACCGCAATACAACGAGGAATTCCTGAAACCCGTGAAGGAGCGCGAGCAGGAAGAAGTGGGAGGGGAAGACGACGAGGAATCGGCGGAACTCGACGCAGTGTACGACGACGCCGTGCGCCTGGTGGTGGAATCCGGCAAGGCTTCCACTTCCCTCCTCCAACGCCGCCTGCGACTTGGCTACGGGCGCGCCGCGCGACTCATCGACATGATGCAAAAGGACGGGATCGTCGGCGCCCCCGATGGCTCCAAGCCGCGCGAGGTCCTCAAACGTCCCGAATGGCTGCGCGAAGTGGACGAGTCGCTGCGGTAGTGTCCTGTCAAGCTTAATTCTTGACCGTTCCCTGCACACGAGTCATTCCCGCGAAAGCGGGAATCCAGACAGCCCACCGCGCATTGCCGAAGGCTCGCGGAGTGGATTCCTGCTTTCGCGGGAATGACTGCGACTTCGAGCGCTCGTGTCTCGCAAGTCACACCGCCGATGGTCATGGACACCAAGCTCACGGATTCTTGACAGGGAATCAAATCAGCCCCAGAATAACTGCATGGCGCCGCGGTAGCTCAGGTGGTAGAGCGCAGCCCTGAAAAGGCTGGCGTCGGCGGTTCAACTCCGTCCCGCGGCACCATCCCCACGTCACAATTCAGAATCGTGAAAGAAAGTGAAACCAGCCGAGGGCTTCGTGCCCTTCGACTCCCTGGGTATCATGAGACTTCATCGCCAGCGTCCCAAGATGCGTGTTCACCATTCCTTGTTGGCGATACTTAAACATAACCTCTCCAGTAAGCGTGCATGAGCGGGAAGCTGCCCGGGAACGTTCCAAAATTAGGCGGCAAGGTGTAGGCTCCAGCCTAGCTAAGCTTCGAAAACCGAAACCCTGGATGCGCTGGCGGCGACAATTCGTCTCTTCCACGAGCCCGGCCTTTCAGGTTAGCCTTGGAGTCCACAGGGTGGCAGAATCGTAGGCTGCGAAGCCTACCCCTGCCCTGGCCTTCATATGCCCACTCTCCTGGAGCGAGCGCGTCAAAACGGTGAAACCCACCCCTGGATAATTGCTTTCACGGTGATGCTGGCGATCTTCATGGAGGTGCTGGACACCAGCGTTGCCAATGTGGCCCTGCCTCACATTGCCGGCAACCTCTCGGCCGGAGTGGATGAGAGCACCTGGGTTCTCACTTCTTACCTGGTCTCGAACGCCATTGTGTTGCCGCTCACCGGATGGTTTTCCTCGCTCTTCGGACGCAAACGCTTTTACATGACCTGCGTGGCCATCTTCACCTTCAGCTCCTTGCTCTGCGGACTCGCCCCCAGCCTTCCACTGCTTGTGTTCTTCCGGATTCTGCAAGGCGCGGGCGGGGGCGCGTTGCAACCCATCTCGCAGGCCATCTTGCTCGAAAGCTTCCCAAAGCAGAAGCGAGGCATGGCCATGGCGATCTTCGGGATGGGTGTGGTGATGGCACCCATCATCGGCCCCACCCTGGGCGGCTGGATCACGGACAGCTACAGCTGGCGCTGGATTTTCCTCATCAACATTCCGGTGGGTGTAATCTCACTGGTGCTTACTCTTTTCCTCATCTTTGACCCACCGTACCTCGTGCGCAAGAGCCTTCGCGAGGGAGCCAAGATTGACTACATCGGCATTGGTTTGCTGAGTGTCGGGCTGGGATTTCTCCAAGTGGTTCTCGATAAGGGCGAACGCAACGATTGGTTCGGCTCGGGCTTCATCG
>Ga0326727_10006567_pt1 | contig 31741 bp, 23 predicted proteins | sample MB2enrmetagenome_FD_207643 | JGI IMG/M metagenome (GOLD analysis project Ga0326727, IMG submission 207643) | Lab enriched peat soil microbial communities from McLean, Ithaca, NY, United States - MB29MY | ecosystem: Environmental > Terrestrial > Soil > Wetlands > Peat | place: USA: New York...
GGCCGCTGGCCCCCTGCGAGGAACCCTCGGGCCTGGCGATGGACACGAAGAACCGCCGCTTGTTTGCGGGGTGCCACAATCAGATGATGGCGGTTGTGGATGCGGATAGCGGAAAGGTCGTCGCTACACCGCCCATCGGCCAGGGCGTGGATGCCAACCGTTTCGATCCCGAGACGAAATACGCCTTCGCCTCCAATGGCGACGGAACTCTCACTGTGGTGCATGAAGACTCGCCGAATGAGTTTTCGGTGGTGGAGAGCGTCCCGACCAAACGCAGCGCGCGCACCATGGCCCTGGACGAGAAAACTCACAACATTTTCCTGTCGGCGGCGGACTTCGAGCCACCTGCCCCCGGCGAGCGAAGGGGCAAAATGAAGCCCGACTCGTTCGTGATCCTGGTGGTTGGCAGGTAACACTGGAAGCTATGTTGCGGAGCCTAATCGCCCTCCTCGTCCTGCTCTTTGCTGCTACCCCCGCATTTGCCCAAGGCGGCCCGCCCTACTACACCAATGATCCGGGCACCCCCGGCCCCTTCAATTGGGAAATCAATCTCGGCTATATGCCCTTTTTCTACAGCAACCAGTCCGTCTCTCACACCCCCGACGTCGACATCAATTTCGGTATTGGCGATCGCATCCAGCTCACTTACGAAAATGCCTGGTTACGCGTCCAAAGTCCCTCTTCCGCGACTAAATTTGGCCTGGGCCAATCCAATCCCGGCGTCAAGTGGCGTTTCTACGACGCCGGGGAGTCCGGCCTCTCCATCTCGATTTTTCCCCAATTCTTCCTCAACAACCCCGACCATGCCGTCCGCCGTGGGATCACCTCCCCGAGCGATACCTTCCTCATGCCGATCGAATTCTCCAAAACATTTGGCCCCGTCGATGTGGATTACGAAATTGGTTATCAGTTTGTCCACAAAGGACCCAACGGTTGGATCACCGGCCTCGTCCTCGGGCACGATCTCACCAAGAAACTCGAAATCGACATGGAGCTCTATTCTGAAGGCGCCTTTCATCCTTTCGACAACCAGCCCACTATAGACTTTGGCGCTCGCTACAAAATCCATCGCCCGGTGATCTTTCTCCTTATGGCTGGGCGCAGCCTCGAACCCACCCGCCCCAATCAGTCCTATTTCATCGGTTATTTCGGCATTCAACTCCTGTTGCCCCCCAAGTCGTACAAATCCGAGTGACCCTCCTTCCTCAATTCGCGTCCGGCTGTGCAACACACTGGGTGCTGGTGCTCCATTCCTTGCTCGAGCAGAAGAGGCCATGAGTCCGTTGTCTGTAGGCCATGGTCCGTTGGAGAAAGGGGGCTAGATGCCAGGGGACGGGGCAAGGTGCTAGCACTGCGAAGCGACTGACAGTTGCGTTGCGCGGCGGTCAGGTGTATGTTGTCGGTCCGGGGGACCTCGAGAATGAAAAGAGGTCGAGCCAAGGGTTAGGGGGCGACGATAAGGTCAGCCCCAACGGGGCGATCTAGCGCAGCCCATGCGGTTGAAAGTGTGAGGGAAACTCAGGATGACACACGGTTGATTCTTCCACGCCTTCTGGTATGTGCCGTGTGGCGGGTCAATTTGAATGCCAAGAAGGAGGTAGGTAATGGTCGAATTGCGCTATCAGGTGATTTCTTGGGAACGCAATGGCCGTATTTGGTTTCACGTGGTCGATTCGTTGGCTCCACTCAGCGAACAGCCGGTCGTCGAGTATTCTTTCCTCACTCGAGCCGCCTCTGACAATGCCGCGCGAGAACTAAACAAACTCTGGATGGCCAGCCAGCAGCGACGCCCTGAGCCGCGGGAATTCAAGCCAAATTGAGCGGCCGGGACCCTGCGCGGGATTGCGACCGAACGCCAGAGTGCGCACGCACCCCTGCCCGAATTCGACCTGCCGACCTACGGATCCTCGGAATGACACACCGAAAGGATCTTTCAGCATCCTGCTGACAAGCAGCTCCGCGCTATTTTCTGTATTCCAGTTTCTACTTTCCGTTCTTGCCCGCCAGGGCTGCCCGTGTTGAGCCCATGGTCATCCGGAGGGAATCTTCGGGGATGCCGGTTACGAAGGGCTTAATGAGCCAGCCTAATCCCGTGGGAATGTCTCGCGTCAGTGAAATTGACTCGCACTCGATGTACACGCCGCCGTCTTTCTCTTCGAACTTCCAATAAGAATTGATTCTCCAAAGGAATCCTGCGTCGTGTCCGGCGGATTTTTCACGCTCAGTGGGCTTGTCGGCGTCGACCACCTCCGCGATGCGAGTCGAGTAAGACCGGCTGTACCAACGTTTCGAATCGACTGGGAAATAATGGACGTCGTGATTGGTATCGAGCGTAACGGTGATGACCTTCTTTTTCCTCAGGCGGTAGAAAACCTTGAAGTCATCACCCTGCCTGCTGAGCAGACGCGACCGCACCACCTCCGGTCTATAAACGTCCTGGTGGTGATTGTAGTCTTCCATAAGCGCCAGGGTTTGTTGAAGCGTAGCGCCGGGAACGAAAACCACACCCAGCCAATGGTGGATTAGGCCCCCCGGCGCCTCGATTGTCTGACCGGAACGGTCCGTCGTTCGAAGCCGCTCCATCAGCACCTCGCCGCGTTGCAGGGCGGCCAGGGCTTGCGACCGGCGCTCTGGAGGAAGTCGGTCCACAAACAGGAACTTTTCAGGCGCCGAGACTTCTCCATTGATTCGTGCTTCCGTCAATTGCACGTAGCGGTCGAAGGCCTGAACTGTCGCCGGCTGGAGCTCGACGTTAGTGACTTCGCCTGAAGGGGCCGCCGGGAGCTGGAGTGCCAGCAGTATCGCGAGCCATTGGCTTTTTAACCCGGGCAGCATCGTTTCCAACGATAGCACATCCCGCCGAGACAAGAGAGTTGACTGCGGAGTGAAACGTGGCCTTGCCGCGCTGCGTAAGAGCTTCTTCTCGCGCTATGCGAAGGTTTCGGGCTCCACGCCTCCCTCTCGCTCCACGCCCTTGAATTTGGAATCTGAAATTCTGAATCGCCGCCTACGAAGAAGCTGACGGGTTCGCCTGGCTACACGGCACTCGTGCACTCACCACCGGCACCATCCATACCGCATATCCGTGAGGATCGCGGATGTTGGAGATCATCTGATTGAAACACGCCCACGCCGAGTCGCGCGCCGAAGGCACCAGCTCTCCGATCGGCCCGGCATAGCCGTCGCGCCAAGCCTCGAGAATGGCCGCGAAGGTCTCCCTCGGCACACGGACCGTGTCCACGATGATGTAGTCCACCGTTATTTCCTCCAGGTTCATCGCCGCCAGGATTCCGTAAGTGTTCCGGCCGATGAAGAGGTCGGTCCCGGTGGCGGCGCCGAAGCGCGCCGGCACCTCGTGCCAGAAGTCTTGCAGATCAGGCGACTCGCGCTGGAAATGAATCATCCCGTAGTCTTCCGGGATCAGGTGCAGGTAGCCGCCGGGCCGCGTCACTCGCACCAGCTCGGCGAGCACGCGGTCGGGGTAGGGAATCGAGTGAAGCACGTGACGGCACACCGTGAGGTCGAATGCAGGGGCGGCGGCGCCGAGCCCGAACACACTCTGGTGCTCGAACGACAAGCGCGGTGCAAGGCTCTGGTAACGCGACCGCGCGAGTTTCAAGTGGTCGTCGATAATGTCGACCCCAAGCACCCGGGCGCGTGGAAAAAGCTCCGCCAGCCGCCACGAAATCTCGCCCGTCCCGCAGCCGGCATCGAGGATGTAAGGCTCCTCCGGCAGCGCGTAGCGACGAAAGAGCATGCCTTCCTGCGGCCAGATCGCCCGGGCTTGAGCGTCAAGATTGCGAACCATCGACTCGTCGGCCATCTGTTTCCCCTGCGGGTTAAGTTCCATCACAAACCCCTCCGGTCTCGAAAATGCCCTGTCATTCCGAGCGAAGCGAGGAATCTCGCCCTGGTTTTTGTAAGTCGATTCGCACGAAACAGAGCGAGATTCCTCGCTTCGCTCGGAATGACACGCTTATTTTCATCGTTTCTGGGAACCGCTGGAAGCCGTGCTCCCACCCCACCATAGTATAGCGGGCCTGTGGTAGTGGGTTGAAATTGTCCTGTCGACCGGCTAAAATGGTCTCATATTGACTACTGACTAGGGTCTCATCCGCGTTTGTTCGGAACGGCTTTAGAGGCTGCCAAACCAATACCGAGGCGGCTTGATCTTTCTGAATCCGTTGCAACAATCGGAATGGTGGCAGCTTCAAGTCGCCGTGAGCGGGTGGAGAAGCAGATGAACGCCCCAAATAGGGAGGGTATGATGGCTCGGAAAGCTTATATCTTAGTATTAGCAATGGGTTTAGCGGTCGCTGCGGCGGCGCAAACCGAAACCTGGCAACTTGATCCGGCGCACACCGCAGCACAGTTCGCCGTGCGCCATATGGGAATCTCTACGGTTCGCGGGAACTTCACCAAATTGAGCGGCACAGTTCAATACGACGCCTCGGACCCGTCCAAATCCTCGATTGATGCCACGATTGATGCTGCGTCGGCGGACACCCGCGTTGAAATGCGCGATAACGATCTGCGCAGCCCGAAATTCTTCGATGTGGCGAAGTTCCCTACAATCACTTTCAAATCCAAACGGGTCGAACCTGCCGGAGCCGGTAAGCTGAAGGTAACCGGCGACCTCACGATGCACGGCGTGACCAAGGAAGTTGTGCTGGATGTCGATGGGCCGTCCGAGCCTATCAAGGATCCGCGTGGCAATTCGCATATGGGCGCCTCTGCGACCACCACTATTAACCGGCGCGATTTCGGAGTCGGCGCCATTCCCGCCGCCGTGGTCTCCGAAAATGTCGCAATCACTCTCGACCTGGAACTGGTCAAACAGGGCGGCGCAAAGCAATGAACACCAGGGTGGGCACAGGGTTCCGACTTTCAGGGGTCCAACCGGTCGGTGGCTTTCGGAGTGCGGGCATGCGGGCAGAGGACAACATGTCTCGCGAGGTCGCTGCTTCCTCGGCCGGCCGCTGAAGAGACCCTGGTGTCCGTTCCCGCCAAGCCGTCCAAGCTTCGAAAAGCGTGTTCCCCTCTCACTTTGAGGGCTTTGCGTACTTTGCGCCTTGGCGTGAAACCGCTTGGCGTTCCGTGAATCAGTTCGCAGGGTTCGACCCCGAACTCCGCACCTTCAGTGCTTTTTTCTTGACACGCCCTCCGCCGCATGATAGCCTATCATGCTTGTCTGTGGAGGGGGCCGGCAAGCTGTCGCGGCTGCCCTCCGGCCGCAGGAGCGGGAAGAAAAAACTGACCGCCTGCGAATGGAGAGGCGGGATTGAAAAAAGGTGTCATTTAGTGGAAACGAAGCTAAGAAGTCATTGAAAAGAAAGGATCTCACTTTCCTGGATGCGTGCAAAAAAGGTGATCTGCTGCGCAAATACGCCTCACTCTGCGCCCCAAACAGCCGAGAGTCTTTTCGTGCTGGCAAAATCGAAGCCAGACTCTCTGCTTTCGGGCCCAGAGCGTGAACGACTGAATGTCCGCTGCGTGGACTTCCAGTTCGACGCGCCGTCCGTCTGCCGCCAGACGGCCGACAATGCATCCTGCGCGCCCCTCTGACGATCTGTAAGCTATTCTTGTGGGTTTAGACAAGGGGGTTTGACAACCGCGGCCAACCCGCGTAAGATTTTCGGTTCGAATGGATTCTGCAACTAAGAATAATGGAGGACTACTTATGCCTGTTAAGGTTGGAATTAATGGTTTTGGGCGCATTGGACGCAACCTGTTCCGCGCTGCGCTTGACGATCAGGGGATTGACATTGTGGCGGTCAATGACATCACCGACCCGAAGACCCTCGCCCATTTATTGAAATATGACTCGATATTCGGCATCTTTGCCGCCGAAGTCGGTTTCGCGACCGATTCCATCACCGTGAATGGCAAGTCAATCCGGGTTTTTAAAACCAAGGATCCCGCCGAGCTTGACTGGTCGTCGCTGGGTGTGGAGGTTGTGATTGAATCTACCGGTCTTTTCACCAAGGCGGAAGATGCGAAAAAGCACCTGAAGGGCACAGTGAAGAAAGTGATCATCACCGCGCCCGCCAAGGGTGAAGATATCACTATCGTGCTGGGAGTCAACGAGCAGGCCTACGACCCGGCCAAGCACAACATCATCTCCAACGCGTCCTGCACCACGAATTGCCTGGCGCCCGCGGCCAAGGTTCTTAACGATAATTTCAAGATTCTCAAAGGCTCGATGACCACCATCCACGCCTATACCAACGATCAGCGCATCCTGGACCTGCCCCACAAGGACTTGCGCCGGGCTCGCGCCGCCGCCCTTTCCATGATTCCCACGACGACCGGCGCTGCCAAGGCCATCGGGCTTGTGATCCCGGAACTGAAAGGCAAGCTGGATGGCTATGCGATGCGCGTTCCCACCCCGGACGTTTCGGTGGTTGACCTGGTCGTGGTCGTTGAGAAGCCGACCACCACGGAAGCGGTGAACGCCGCCCTCAAGAGCGCCGCGGAAGGCCCCATGAAGGGCATCCTGCAATTCGTGGAAGAGGAGTTGGTCTCTAAAGACTTCACCGGCAACCCGCACTCGTCCATGGTGGACGCCGGGTTCACCAAAGTCATTGACGGGAACCTGGTGAAAGTCGTCGCCTGGTACGACAACGAGTGGGGTTACTCGTGCCGCGTCCGCGACCTGATCGACTTCGTGGCCAAGAGCCTGTAAGAAAAAACGTCAGTGGTCCGTTGTCAGTTGTACGTCGTTCACCCTTGGATTTCAATTGACCTGGGACCTCGACTGGCCGACGGGCAACTGCGGGCTTACGCGGACCGGGACCGCTTTTTAAGTCAACCCTTTGAGCGATGCTCTCTGACCTGGGCCCAACGCCTACCTGCTCCCAACGGGCCCGACTGCGGACGGACGTAAATCTGGCGTTCAGTCTGAAACGGACGACGGATTGCGGACAACCAACTGTCACGAGCAACCGACGACGGACCACGGACAACTGGCAACTGACATTTAAGAAAGGAATTATCCATGTCAAAATTACCCATTCGTGATATAGACCTGAAAGGTAAGCGCGTCTTCATGCGCGTGGATTTCAACGTCCCGCTGAATGACACTTCCCAGATCACCGATGACACCCGCATTCGCGCATCGCTTCCCACCATCCAGTACGCTCTGGGCCAGGGCGCGCGCTTGATTCTGGCATCGCACCTTGGCAGGCCCAAGGGGAAACCCAATCCAAAGATGAGCCTGAAGCCGGTCGCCGAGCGCCTGTCGGAACTTCTCGGCAAGCCCGTGGCCTTCGCCGCTGACTGCGTGGGCCCGGAAGTGGAGAAGCAGGCCCAGGCGCTGAAGGACGGGGAAGTGTTGCTTCTCGAAAACGTGCGCTTCCACCCGGAGGAGGAAAAGAATGCGGCGGATTTCGCCTTGAAACTCGCGGCCCTGGCCGAGGTCTACGTCAACGACGCTTTCGGCACCGCGCATCGCGCCCATGCTTCCACCGAAGGGATCACGCATTTCCTTTCGCCCTGCGCGGCCGGCATGTTGATGGAGAAGGAGCTTGAATTTCTGAGTAAGGCGGTCGAGAACCCGGCGCGCCCCTATGTCGCAATCGTCGGCGGAGCCAAAGTCTCGGATAAGATCGAACTGCTCGAGAATTTCGGCAAACTCGCGGATACCGTGCTGATCGGCGGGGCCATGGCTTATACCTTCCTCAAGGCCGAGGGCGTGGAAGTGGGCCTGTCCAAGGTGGAAGACGACAAACTGGACAGCGCCCGCGAACTGCTGAAGTCGGCCAAAAGCAGTGGCAAGAAGTTCCTGCTGCCGATCGACCACGTGGTGGCCGAGAAATTCGACGCCAGCGCACCGGCAGAGATTGTGAACACGGTGAGCATTCCCGCCGGCCGGATCGGGTTGGACATCGGTCCTGCTACGCGAGCCCAGTACACCCAGGAAATCGCCGGCGCAAAGACGATCGTCTGGAACGGTCCCATGGGCGTTTTCGAGATGCCGCAGTTTGCAGAGGGCTCCCTGGCCATCGCTAAGGCAGTCGCCGCTTCTTCCGCAGTCTCGATCGTAGGCGGCGGAGATTCGGTGGCGGCAGTAAAGAAGATGGGCGTAGCAGACAAGATCAGCCACATCTCGACCGGCGGCGGCGCCTCGCTTGAGTTCCTCTCGGGCCTCACCCTGCCCGGCGTAGCAGCCTTGACCGACAAGTAGGCGGAAGGCAGAGGGCAGAAAGCAGAAGGCCGTCGTATCGCAGCGTGTGAGGTGGGAGCGGCAGAATTATAGAATAGCCCTCTCCCTTGGGGAGAGGGCGTCACGCTCCGGCGCTTTCACCAGCCGAATCGTGACGGGTGAGGGGTTGCTTCTCTCCTGGGGCAAACCTTCCCCGCGGTATGAGAGGGAGTGTTACGGCCACAGAGATCAAGATTTGGGAAATTGAGGGAAAAAAGATCAGCCCCGTCGAAGACACGTCTCTGGCTGCACAACACCTGGAGGATGAACTAGAAGATTGGATTATCCAGGTCCCCGATGTCTTGGGTGACGACCTCCTGGTCATTGATCGTCAGCGGGACATCCCTGGTGTCGGGCGCTTGGACCTGCTTTGTATCGACAAGACGGGGAAGCTGATCATTGTCGAACTGAAACGCGACAGATCACCACGCGAGGCCGTAGCGCAGGCGCTGGACTACGCCTCCTGGCTAAACGATGCAGACCCCGAAGAAATCCTCGGTCACGCGAAAGAATACCTGGGCGCGGAGTTGCCCGAGGTTTTCGAAGTGCATTTCCACGCTGAAATGCCAGATATGATGCCGCAGGATCACAGGCTACTCATCGTTGCGTCCCGACTAGATAGCTCGGCGGAAAGAATTGTCAATTATCTTGGGGAACGGTACGGCGTGGAATTCAACGTCTTCCTCTTCAAGTTTGCAAAACTTGCCGGGGGGCGCGAGGTTCTGGTACGTACCCTTCTGTTACCAGAGAGCACGAGGCCGCCAGCGGGAAGAGGCCAGACGACCCGAACCAAAGAGTTACAGCTCCAGTTTTGGACGGGCTTCGTTGAGTTTTGCAAGCAAGGTGGAACATTTCTCAGTCTGAGGAGACCGGGCGCCGATCTCATGTACTATATCGGGCTTGGAAGGGTAGGTGTTAGGCTACCACTGACTTTCAAGTTGACGAAGCGAACGTTAGGCTGTGAAGTCAACGTCTTTGGCGAGAAGTCCAAGCTTATCTTCGAGCTTCTGCAACAACAAAGGGCTGAAATTGAGAAGGAACTCGGCGAACTGGAATGGGACTCACCTGCCGAAGAGGGCAAGTTTGGTAAGATCGCGCAGTTTCGTGATGCCGATTTGGGCAACCCCGGCGCATGGCCAGAGCTTTTCGCATGGCTCAAGGAAAGAGCGGAGGCGTTCTACAAAACTTTTTCGCCGCCCGTGAAGTCGCTGAAGCTGCAGTTAGCACTGGATTCTGAACTGGAGTCCGCAGAGGAGACTGAGTAAGCACATGAGAACACCCGTAATTGCTGGTAACTGGAAAATGTACAAGACCATCGCCGAAGCGGTGGATTTTATTGAGAAGATCAAGCCGGTGGCGGCGCAGGCCGGCCACTGCGAGGTGATCGTCGCGCCGCCCTTCACGGCGTTGGCCGCGTCTGCTGCTGCGGCAAAGGGCAGCAAAGTTTCGGTGGCGGCGCAGAACTGTCACTGGGACAAGGAAGGCGCGCACACCGGAGACATCTCGACGGTGATGCTCTGCGACGCCGGATGCACCCACGTGATTATCGGGCACTCGGAGCGCCGTCACGACTGCGGCGAAACCGACGAACAGGTGAACAAGAAGGTGAAGGCCGCGCTCGCCGCCGGGCTGACCCCGATCGTCTGCGTCGGTGAGACCCTGGTTGAACGGGAAAGCGGCGATACCGAGAAAGTCCTCGAGAGCCAGTTCGTGGGCGGAATGGCCGGATTGACCCCGGGGGACTTTTCCCGTATCATGGTTGCGTACGAACCTGTATGGGCGATCGGCACTGGACGCACCGCTACGCCTGAGATGGCGGCGGACGCGCATCGCCTGCTGCGCAGTTTGGCGCGGCGTCAGTTCGGCGAGCAAGCGGCGAGCGGCGTCAGGATTCTATACGGCGGCAGCGTCAAACCGGAGAACGTAGGCGCGCTGATGGCGCAGGAAGAAATCGACGGGGCCCTGGTCGGCGGGGCGAGTCTGAAGGTCGATTCGTTTACAGCCCTGGTCAATTACCCGCGCGGCTGAGGCGGCCGGAGAGAGATTTCCAAGTATGATGGCGGTTATCCAGATCATTCACATCCTGTCCAGCATCCTGCTGATCGTCACGGTGCTGCTGCAGGGTGGCGAGAACGTTGATATCACGGCTGCTTTCGGCGGCGTGAGCCAGGCAGCTTTCGGGCCACGCGGTTCCGTGACCCTGCTGGCAAAGATCACCTGGGGTTTGGCCGCAGTTTTTATCGTCACCTCCGTGACCCTGGCGATTAACGCCTCCAGAAGCACTTCGGGTTCGGTGCTGGAGCACGCGCCCGTCAAGTCGGCGCCCGTGACTCCGGCTTCCCCAGCGCCCGCGAGGCCCGCGCCCGCAGCGCCGGCGAAGAAGTAGCAAGAAGTTGTCAGTTTTCAGTAATCAGTTATCAGTAAGAGCCCGCCGCCCATGCCACATCGAGCCTGGGAACTGAGAACTGACGACTGTAACTGAGACCTCCCTCTTGTGCGGAAGTGGCGGAATTGGCAGACGCACCAGCTTGAGGGGCTGACGGTCGCAAGACCGTGGGGGTTCGAGTCCCCCCTTCCGCATATCAACCTCTGTTTTCAGTTATTTAGGTGCTGGTTCGGAATTATATATTCCGCCCCGTGCATACGGCAAAGTGTTTATAATAATAGAGTTATCAGAAAACATGGCGTCCATTGTTGGACTATAGTAGACACCAAGAAATGGAACCTTCCTTAGCCGGTACCCTCGCCAAGGCGTAATCGGCGTAGAGTGTAGCTGCAAAAGGCCGATTTCTTATAGCGTGTGCGCTCCGAGACACGTTTGCCATCCGTAATGGGCGTTTCGTTCCTAATCCTAGTCAGTCTATTTGGAACGCGCACGCGATCTATTATTCCCGTGTTCGGGCCTCTATCCTTTGGTCCGGCGATCCGAGCGCCATGGGCGCGCTGAGGCTGCGCGAAACGTGCCTGGACAACTTTCCGCACCTCCCGCTCTCAAGACGGCACTATCGGCCCACGTCTGGGCCGGAGGGAAGTACACTGTCGTTTTGAAGTGGTGCTACTGATTCGCGGATCAGTGGTCCCGGTTCCGCTGATGCCGTGGTTTGATGCGTTTACAACGCAAACCATCAAGGATTATGTGCATATCGTGTGCGCTCGGCCAGACGAACCGTCGCCCTTCCCCGGCCAACGTATGCAGTCCCTGCCGCAACTCGGGATCGTCGCGCTGTTGGGTCTGATAGCGGCAACTCCACGGTTAGACAGATCGCCTAGCGCACGTCTCCTTCCGAATGCTCGGAGAAATCAGCGCAGGTTCTCGGAGCCGCGTCACAATCGGTTGCCCATAACAGACAATGTCAGCCCTGTCTTGCTGGTTTCAAGCGGAGTTCGCACGGACGTTGCACCACCGTTCAGGCGGTGTGGTGCTTGTGGAAATGCATAGGGCCATGCAAGCCCGCGGAGCCCGGAAGTACGCGAACGGTGGCTGCCCATCGAAGAGCTGCTTTCCGAACGATCGGGAAGGCAGCGCCGCACGCGAACAATAGACCGCGGCAACCAAGGTCAACCCGATGCACGTGATTTACTCGCGGAAGACATCGGCTCCTCATGACTACAGCGGGCAACGGCTCCGCAGTCTTCCAACTGCTGACGTTTCTAGCCCCGGGGAGCCGGGGCGCAACGGGCGAAACTTTGCCCGGTCAGAGCACGTTAAAGTGGTCATGCGGTTTCTCGGATGAGTAGACCAGGCTCTTGAGACCGGCGACTACTCCACCCACCAGAACAAGTCCACCAAATACTGCGATGATAACCATGGCTTCCTCCTGAACCTATGATTCGAGCGGCTCCAGCCGCTCGGGCCCTACTCATTAGTTCCTCTACGATGTGTTCGTTACGAACGCCCCTAGCAGCCAGCTTCGCACCTTGGCCGATCATGTTCATGAGAACCGCTTTCCCGTTCGAGTCCATGAACGTCATCCCGCCGAGGTTAACCACGATCTTCTTACCAGAAGCTGCTTGCTGAGCCGGTTCCCAGGCCGATTCGAGTTCCGATGCCCAAGGCGAGAACAACCTACCCTTCAGCCTCATCCTGCATTTTGTCCCGCCACTGAGAACCGTGACCTTCCGCATCGGGCACCTGCCAACTACAAATAGTGAAGGCAAACGCGTGGCCAAAGCCGCATCCACTGCTGCTACCTATGCAACGCATTGAGGCAGTTAGAGACGCGTAAAATGTCGCCTCGACGGAACTCACAAAAACGTCGCAAATTCGCGAAAATCGCGAAATGACCAGGCGTGAGTCCACGTGTTTTCAGTAGCTTATGAATGGACTTTGTCTTGCACCGTGCAGAGTCGGGAAAGAATGTAGTGAGCTGAGTGCAATGATTTTCTGGTCAACATCTCGAAAACGACCGGGCGGACGCGGTGCTTCTCGAACTTTTGGCGTCCGAGTTTCTGTAGCACTGATCCTTTTTTCACTCGCCTTCGTTCCCGCCGTGGCGACCCATGCGGAACAGTGGCAGCAACTCGATGCGCATGGATACATCAACGATTTTGCCGGTGTGCTCGACGCGGCAACCGTGGAAAAACTGACGCAACTGTGCGCGGAAGTTGACCAGAAGGCCAAGGCGCAGATCGCCCTAACCACGATCAAGTCCCTGGAGGGCGATGACGTACAAGACTTCGCGAACCACCTTTTCCAGAAGTGGGGAGTGGGCTACAAGGGAGCGGACCGGGGCGTGATGGTGTTGCTTGCGGTCAACGACCACAAATATTGGACGGAGGTTGGGTACGGACTCGAGCCTATTCTTCCCGACGGCAAAGTCGGCGGCTTTGGCCGCGATATGGGCCCGCTGTTGCGGCAGGGCGATTACAACCGCGCTGCCGTACAAATCGTGAGCCAAATCGCGGCCGTGATAGCGCAGGACAGTCATATTTCGCTGGATAGTCTGCCCCACTCTTCCACCACCGCTCCTACCAACGATGACAATGGGGGGCAAGAATCGCACCTAACAACCGGGGAGATCCTCGGTCTTTTCTTCATTCTGGTGGTGGTGGGAATCCTCTTCGTGCGATTTGGCCCTTGGTTCTTGTTCTCCTTGTTCCTCGGGGGTGGAGGGCGAGGGGGATCCGGCAAATGGGGTGGGGGCGGGTTTGGCGGCGGCGGAGGGTTCGGCGGAGGTTCCTCCGGCGGGGGCGGAGCCGGCGGAAGCTGGTGAGCAATCCCTCAAGGCGTGTTTAGGGAGCAACGACCATGAACGCTGATCAGCCACTGGGAGGGCTCGTTACAAGATTGGAGCAGGCAGCGGGAACCAACCTGCATTCCGTAAAAAGAGGAGAACGAACGTGAGGATTCTACTGGCTGTGGTCGGAGTGCTGGCGCTAATCTGCCTCATTGTGGGAGGAGCTTACGTCAGCAGCCGCAATGAGATGGTGGGCAAGAACGAAGCGATCAAACAAGCCTGGGCGCAGGTGGATGTAGTCCTCGAACGCCGCGCCGACCTGATTCCTAACCTCGTGGCGACGGTGAAAGGGTATGCGCAGCAGGAACAGAAGGTATTCGGGGATGTCGCCAATGCCCGCGCCGGTCTGCTGAACGCCCGGACGCCGGGAGAAAAGATCGCCGCGAATGGCCAATTGGATGGCGCCATCGGGAGGTTGCTGGCCATCGTCGAGAACTATCCCAATCTTAAATCCGACCAGAACTTCCGCGCCCTTCAAGACGAGCTGGCGGGAACTGAAAACCGCATCGCGGTTGAACGCCGCCGGTACAACGAGGCCCTGCAGGATTACAACACCTACATCGGCCTATTTCCGAACAACATTTTTGCTGGCTGGGCTGGGTTCCAGCGAAACAACGATTACTTCGCAGCTTCGGAAGGCGCGCGGGTAGCCCCTAAGGTCGATTTCAGCACACGCAAGCAGTGAACCGGGAATGATCATCAATTTGGAGGTCGAACATGGAGAAAAGCAAAAAGAACCAGTGGTTGTTTACGTTAGCGAACGTGCTGGCGGCGTTGGCGCTGATATACATCTTCAACAGGGCCATTGTCGGCGCCGGCCCAAAGGAAGTCCCCTACAGCGATTTTCTGGCGGAGGTTCGCGCCGGGCACATGGCCGAGGTCCAGATTACGGAAAAGACGTTGCTCGGACTCCTGAAAGCGGAGAAACCGAACTCGGGCCAGCCGGCCCCCGCGCATATGCTGAAGGCCACACGTCTGCCGGGGATGGAGGAGACGACGCTGCTGAAGGAACTGGATGCGCACGGCGTGAGATTCTCTGGACACATGGATACCAGCTCGGGATGGCTCTACGCGCTAGCCTCCTGGGTGCTGCCGCTGCTGATTATGGCGGGGATCTACGCAGTGGGCATGCGGCAGATGAAGCAATCCGGGGGGCCGCTGACCTTTGGCAAGAACCGCGCCAAGATTCACGATCAATCAGAGGAGATCAAAGTCACCTTTGAGGATGTCGCGGGCGTGGATGAAGCCAAGGCCGAGTTGGTGGAAGTCGTCGATTTTCTCAAGCACCCGAAGAAGTACCAGGCGCTGGGCGGGCGGATCCCCCGAGGCGTGCTGTTGGTGGGGCCGCCGGGCACGGGCAAAACACTTCTGGCCAGAGCGGTGGCGGGCGAGGCGGGGGTGTCCTTCTTCTCCATTTCGGGCTCAGAATTTGTGGAGATGTTCGTCGGCGTAGGCGCGGCGCGGGTGCGCGACCTGTTCGAGCAGGCGAAAAGTAAGGCGCCCTGCATCATTTTCATCGACGAGCTTGACGCCATCGGGAAATCACGCTCCATGGGAGGAGTATTCACCAATGATGAACGGGAACAGACACTGAATCAATTGCTGGTGGAGATGGATGGCTTCGACACTTCGGAAGGCGTGATCATCATGGCTGCGACCAACGAGCCGGAAGTGTTGGACCCAGCCTTATTGCGCGGCGGGAGATTCGACCGGCAGGTGACCCTGGATCGGCCTGACCTCGAGGGACGCGAGGCGATCCTGCGCGTGCATGCGCGCAAGGTTAAGCTGGCAGCAAATGCGGACCTGAGCGTGGTCGCTGCGCGGACCCCGGGTATGGTGGGTTCGGACATGGCGACGATCGTGAACGAAGCAGCGTTGCTGGCGGCGCGACGCGGGGCGGCCGAAGTCGAGATGCGTGACTTCGAGGAGGCCATTGACCGGGTGATGCTGGGGCTGGAGAAGAAGAAACAAGTGATGAGCGCGGATGAGAAGGAACGGGTGGCCCATCACGAAACCGGGCATACGCTGGTGGCCCTCACGGTGAAGCACGCCGACCCGGTGCACCGAGTGTCGATTATCCCGCGCACGGTCGGGGCGCTCGGCTACACGCTGCAACTGCCTTTGCACGAGAAATACCTCATGACCCAGGAGGAGATCGAAGACCAAATCGCGATCATGCTGGGCGGGCGCGCTGCGGAGGAACTCTGCTACCAGGGAGTCGTCTCCACTGGCGCTTCCAACGACCTGGAGCGAGCTTCCGAGCTGGCGCGGCAGGAAGTGATGCGTTTTGGGATGAGTGCCGAACTCGGCCCCATGACTTACGGCATCCCGAACCAGATGCGCTTTATGCAAACGCCGTTTGCCACTGAAGAGCGCAATTACAGCGAGCAGACCGCCCAAATGATTGACCAGGAAGTACGGCGCATCATCGGTGGATTGTATGCGCGGGCTAAGGGAATTTTGACCCAGCGACAGGCGGATTTGATGCGCGTCGCGGCGGAACTGATTCAGAAGGAAACGTTATACCGTGCCGATTTGGATCGGCTGTTGGCGCAGCCGCAGCCAGCCGTGATTCAGGGCCCGCCTGCGGGGGCGCCCCAAGAGCATGGACAACCCGTTGTCCCCGTCGTTGCCAAGGTCGGGAGCCCGAAAGGTGGCTCGTAGCGCGGCGCCGATTTTGGGGTCCAAGGTTGGTGCGTGGGCCTGTGAAGAAGCCGCGGACCCCAACCCCGGGGGTCCGCACTACCCAGCGGCCCGATGCCGTGAGAATGACAAAGGGAGTAGCTCATGAAGGGAATTCTCAAGCTGGCCTACAAGCTGCTCGTCAATGACAAGGCGAAGTTTTCGGCGCTGCTTGTGGGCATCACGTTTGCAGTCTATCTCATGATGTTCGTTACCTCCATGTTCAGCGGGGTCATGAAACACGCCTCCGCCAATATCATTAACATTGGAGCACCCCTGTGGGTCATGGACCCGTACGTTGAGACCGTGTCCAACTCGGTCGGCATGCCTGCTTACGTCCTGGACGCGGTGCGAAGCATGCAAGGCGTGAAATACGCCGTTCCTCTTTATTCGGGAGGGGCGTTGGTCAAGCTTGCCGATGGAAACTATCAAACTGTCACCGTCATGGGGTTGGACGACACCAGCCTGTACGGTAGGCCCGAACTCATTGAGGGAAAGATCGAGAATATTTATGCGGAGAATGGATTCATCGTGGTGAAGGATGCGGAGTTTTCCAAGCTCGAGAATCCCCACATTGGCTCACAGTTCGAGCTGAATGATAATCGTGGGGTCATCGTGGGAATCGCCAAGGTGCAAACTTCCGGCTTGTACGGCATCCCGACCCTGTACACGACGTACGAGCGAGCCATCCAATACATTCCCAATCCCCGGTTCACGATCTCGTACGTACTGGTTGAACCGAAGAGCGCGAGCGATATCCCCCGGATCAAACAGCAAGTCGAGGCGCTGGGCTACCGCGCACGAACCAAGGAAGAGTTTATGAAGAATACCGAGGACTTCTTCTTATACAAGACTGGTGGTGGCACGAATCTGCTGATTATGATGCTGATCAGCTTCACTGTCGGCTTGTCGCTCTCGGGTCAAACGTTTTATACGTTCATCCTGGAGAACCTGGAACGGTTCGGAGCGCTGAAGGCCATCGGTGCAAAGAACCGCGACCTTGTCCGGATGATTCTGTTCCAGGCCACGTTCACGTCATTCACCGGCTTTGGCTTGGGGATCGCGCTGTGTGTGCTCTTGATCATAGTCGCCAAGGCAAGGCTTCCTAGCTACGCTGCCATGGTTACCTTCGGCAATCTAGGGATCTCTTTTGGAATGGTGGTGGTGATTGCCGGGGTCTCCAGCTATTTCGGGATCCGACGGGTCCTCAAAATTGAACCATTCGAAATTTTCCGAGGGTGAGATGTCGAAAATAGCCATTCAAGCAAGCGGACTGGTCAAATGGTTTGGCGAAGGCGAGGCCAAGACGATGGCGCTCCGCGAAGTCAGCCTGGAAGCTCAATTCGGGGAGATGGTTTATATCGTGGGACCCTCCGGCAGCGGAAAGACGACTTTGCTGAGCGTCCTCACGGGCATCCTCAAACCCAACGCTGGCAAGGTTCTGCTGGAAGGAGTGGACATTTGGGGGCTGAATCCCGACCAGCTCGCTGACTTCCGGTTAGGGAAAATCGGTTTCGTATTTCAGGACTACCACCTCTTTCCCCGCCTGAGTACCGCGGAGAACGCAGCGATTCCGCTGATCCTGAGAAAAAGGCCCTGGAATGAAGCCATCAGCGAAGCGGAGAAATACCTCGACGTGGTGGGACTGAAGAGTCGCGCCGAATTGCCTCCCGTGAAGTTGAGCGGAGGAGAGCAGCAGCGCGTGGCCATCGCCCGGGCCATGAGCAGCCAGCCGGACATTCTGATTATGGATGAACCAACTGCCTCGCTGGACGGAGACACCGGCGTGGCGATTTTGAGTTTCGTGCAAAAGAACGTCCTCAGCAAAGATCGCTGCATTGTCGTCGTGACCCACGATGACCGGATTTATCAGTTCGCGACCCGCATCCTGCACATGGAAGACGGCCGCCTTAAGGGGTCAGAAAAGAGCACGACATGAAAAACAAGATGGTTTTCATCATCTCCGGCGTAGGAGCCCTCGCGGGAATTGTGGCCGCGGTCCTTTCCGGCGTTACGGAACCTCCGCTGCCTCCAGCTTACAATCCCGCGGCGAGTCCCTATCGGAGCGCGATCTACGCCGAAGGCATTATCGAGAGCGCTCAGACGAGCGGGGAGAACATTAACATTTATCCGGAAGTGGCGGGCACAGTGAAAGAAATCCTCGTATCTGAGGGTCAACAAGTCAAGGCGGGTCAGCCCCTGCTTCTGATTGACGATTCGATCCAAAGAGCGACGGCGGAGCAGCAGGGTTCATCGGCGGAAGCTGCCGCGGCGCTCTTAAGAGAGCTGAAAGCGGAGCCGAGAAAAGAGACCCTCGATGTCGCCGACGCACAAGTGGTTGCGGCCGAGGCCAGCTTAAAAACCGCCCAGGATACGTTGCAGAAAGAGCAAGCGGCTTATGAAATCGATCCCCGCTCGGTGAGCAAAGATGCGTTAGACAGCGCCCTCAATGCTGCCGCGGTGGCGAAGGCGAACCTCATAGTCGCCAAAAGGCAGGATGATTTGACGAAAGCGGGAGCTTGGATCTACGACATTCAAAATCAGGATCGGCAGCAGCATGCATTGGCAAAGGCCTATGCGGCGTCCCGCGCGCTGCTCGGCAAGTATACCCTGCGAGCCTCGCGGGATGGCGTTGTGCTCGCCATCAATACTATCGTCGGGAACTATGTATCCCCGCAGGGGTCTTATGACTCCTATACGCAGGGGGTGGATCCCGTCATCACATTGGGAAGTTTGCCATCCTCTCTTCACGTTCGCTGCTACGTCGACGAAATTCTGGTCCCACGGTTGCACTTGGGCTCCAAATTGATCGCGCAAATGTCCGTCCGCGGGTCGGATGTCAAGATTCCCCTGGAATTCGTCCGAGTGCAGCCGTATGTTTCTCCGAAAATCGAGCTTTCGGACCAACGCCAGGAGCGCGTGGATGTACGCGTTCTGCCTGTGATTTTCAAGATCGCAAGTTCCACGAACGTGAATCTCTATCCAGGTGAACTGGTCGATGTGTACATCAGCGAATGAGGGCCTGAAGAAACCACGGGAGCGCAGGTATCCTGCCCGCAAGGTCATCCGAGGCGTGCGGCGCTACGGCGGGCAGGATGCCCGCGCTCCCAATAAGATGCGAGAGGCAAGCCAAATGGGACTCTACACCAAGAACGGCCAGATTGTTTTGTTGACTATGCTTGCAATGGCTTTGCTGCTGATGATGGGTTGCGCAGTTGGGCCTAAATACGTGCGCCCGCCGGTTCAAACCCCACCTGCCTACAAGGAGACGCCAGAGGCGGCGGCGAAGGAATCGGAGCTTTGGCGGACAAGCCAGCCGAGGGATGGGACAAACCGCGGGAAGTGGTGGAAGGTTTTCAACGATCCGCAATTGGACGAACTGGAGGAGAAAGCGAGTTCATCCAATCAAGAAATCATGGCGGCAATGGACAACTTTCTGGCCGCGCGGGCTCTGGTTCGTGAAGCCCGCGCGCAGTATTTCCCGAATGTCACTGTCAACCCGAGTATTACCAACGAGCGTCCTTCGCCCGGACAATTCGGGGGCCTGCAAGCGGGAAGCTCGATGGGGGTCGCTTTGACCGTCAAGTCTTACACGGACTATTCACTGCCTTTTGATGCCTCTTGGGAACCCGACTTTTGGGGGCGCATCCGGAGCAGCGTGCGGGCCAACATTTACGCCGCGCAAGCCAGTGCCGCCGATCTCGAGAACGTTCGCCTGAGCGACCAGGCAGAGCTCGCCGCCGATTACTATGAGCTTCGCGCCCAGGACTCCCTCAAAGAGCTGCTGGATTCTACGGTCAACGCCTACCAGGACGCCCTCGACCTTACCCTCGCCCAGTACAGGGCCGGGCTCGACTCCGATGAGGCGGTGGCGCAAGCTGAGACGCAGTTGAAAACGGCGCAAGCACAAGACACGAATCTGGGCATCCTGCGGGCCCAGTATGAACATGCCATCGCGGTTCTGGTGGGCGTGCCCGCGTCGAGCTTTTCTCTTCCGGCACAGCCTTACACCACAGATCTACCGAAAGTCCCAGCCGGGTTGCCGTCGGAGCTCCTCGAGAGGCGCCCGGATATCGCGTCGGCCGAACGCGCCGTAGCGCAGGCCAACGCACAGATTGGAATCGCCAAGGCGGCTTACTTTCCCAATATCCTGTTGGGCGGCACGGGGGGGTTCGGAACCGCTTCCTTTACGAACTGGTTCACCTGGCCGAGCCGCTTCTGGTCAGTGGGACCAAGCTTGGCGGAGACCATTTTTGATGCCGGGTTAAGGCGGGCCACCCTGGACCAGTACCGAGCGTCGTATGAGGCGGCCGTTGCGAACTATCGACAGACCGTATTGACAGCATTCCAACAGGTCGAAGATAACCTCGCATCCTTGCGAATTCTGTCGCAGGACGTCGAGCAACAGGACGCCGCAGTGGAGGCCGCGGCCAGAAGCTTGCAGGAGGCTACGGTGAGGTATAAGGCCGGACTTGATCCCTATCTCAATGTGATAAGCGCTCAAACCATCTTATTGAACGATCAGCAAACGGCTGTGAGTTTTCGCATGCAACAGAGGGTGGCGAGCGTTCAGTTGATCAAGGCGCTGGGCGGGGGTTGGGATAGCGCTGAGCTCCCCTCGCCGAACCAATTGAAAACCAAGATGGGCCGCAACCACGGGTCATCCTGATAACAAGCCGCGAGAAGGAAGCAGCGTGGGCTACAGGAGGAGGCAACATGAAGCGATCGGACGGTCGGCACAGCTCAGTTTGTATCATGTGTGGCAAAGCATCAAAACAACCCATCTGTGAATCTTGCCGGGTCAAGGTCGAGGCCGAGGCAATTCACAAGAAGGTGGAATCCGATAAGCCAGTTGAACACCTCGATCGACAGATCTCGTAGACCGCGCCAGAGCAGCAGCACGTGACCGGCAAGGTTGGAATGGACCTTCCTGCCGGATCCCCGCACCGCCTTAGAAGCGCGCTGATGCCAGGAAGACGTCGCCTACCCTGGTACGTTGATATTCGAAGGCAGGTCATAGCGTTCCCGAACTAAGGATGCAAGTGCATGCCCGAGATTACGGATGTGACCCAGGCGATACTGCTCCTCCACTTTGCGAATTCTTGAGGAGAGCGTATGATCGCGGAATACGTCCAAAATCCAACGCGAGAAGTCGCCCCGTTTGGCGTGTCCGTCAAGCACTTCGGGAGGAAGGCTTGTTACTGCGGATACAAACTCTCTTAAGCTGCGAGCCGGGGCCCGCAGTGCATTGCCGTTGCTTGTAAACACGAATCCTTGTTTTTCGCTGACCGACACATCGAAATACTTGACCCGGTGACGAACGTGCGGGGTGAGCCGGGGCAAAAGCTTGAATGGCACCAGCTTTCCTCCCGTAAGGGGCCCCGGAAGAATCGCCGCCTGATTGAGGCTCAGGCTTGGGAGAACCTTCTTCAATTCAGGGCCGGCGCTAGCGCCGCCGTCGGACATCGCCACCAAGGCGTCCAACGACCGCGGGTCCGTCACCCGAGTGGCAGCAACGTAGTCAATGGCTTTGCGAAGCTCCGGATACAGGTCCGACGGACGGTAGGTGACGAGCGTGTAAGCACCCAAGTCGAAATCCAACAAGTGAAGGACGTTCGGTGCGTTAAGAAAGTAATGAGCTTCATCGATGACGATCCGGTGCGGCAAGCCTGTGGAGCGGCGGTGGGAAGCCAGCATCGGCAATAGCGAATTCAGATACTCGTGCCTCTCCTGGAACGACACTCGCGACAGGTCCACCACCACGCTGATATCAGGATATCGAAGGGCCTGTTCCAGCTCGCCGGACGCCGGGGGAGAGGTCCCGCCCCCCATAAGCACTACGCCGGGGAGCGATTCCAGGGTGCTGTAATCCCCTTCGGGGTCCACTACCCACACACAGTAGCCTTGGAGAATGTACTGTTCGCAGAGAAGCCCCGTGGCCCAGGACTTGCCCGATTGCGGGCCTCCCGTGATGAGAACGTCGTAACCACGAATCGGAAGCGCCACGGTATGACCGTCCGCAGCGGTACCGACCGTGATGGAGTGGCGGCAGAGCAGATCAGGGGGGAGTCTCCCTTTTCTTGCAGCTTGTCGAATGTAAGTCGCCACAGCGCTTGGACCGTCACCCCGGAGAACCTCATCCGCCACAGCCTGAAGAGCGCGACTGCCCCAGCACACGGCTACGCCCAGCTCGCAGGCCATTAACAGGTCATGATCGTTCTCGGCATCGCCGATCCCGATCGCGTTGTGAGCCGAAAGGCGGAGCGCGCTGAGCGCGGCGCGTAGTCCCGTGGCTTTGCTTACGGACTGGCGGAGAACCATCAGGCGGCTCCGGTTGAACAACAGCACGAGTGGAAGTTCGAGTTCTCGGATGACAGCCAAGATCGACTGAGCGAACGAAGCGTCTGCTTCCACGATGCACTGGCCGGTCGAAAACGCGATTCCGCGGCGCTTCAGCTCCGCAAGAAAGAGCTCGGGGAGAGGTTGACCGAGCATCCGCGAATGCCCATTGCGGAAGCAGAGAACTGCGCCATTCTCCGCTACCACAGCGTCGACAAACCCAAGATCTCCAGCCACGCGTTGCAAATCGGACAGCGTGCGGCCGCTTACAATGACGACGGTAATTCCTTGCGCCCGCACCTCGGCGATGGCTGCTCGGACCTCAGGATCCAGGACTCCTTCCCGGGCAATGGTTCCGTCATAATCAAGTGCGAGAACGCTGAATTTCATGAGTGGTCCCATTCACGCAGCGGGTGACTCCGGGGCGTTTGCATGTGTACCCGGCATCAGCGCAGGTTTAGTAGATTCCGCGCCCGGGTGGTCGATTATAGTGGCGGCCAGCTTTGCATTCAAGGATTAGGTTATTGAAATAGGTTATTGAGTTAGCTGGAGAGAAGTGAGCCTTACTCTGGTATTTGGCGCGGTAATATTAGATAATCTCCGCCGAGTCAATGCATTAGGGAAGAGATAGTCCGCGACCATGCTATTGAAATTCTTCCAGTGGCTACCGCCAGAGTCAGTGAAAATCCTTTTGGTGTTAGCTCTTTCGCTGCTGGTCGGTTCGGAGCGGGAGGAGCATAAAGCCGCAAGCGACCACACCGCATTCGGCGGTGTGCGCACTTACCCCCTGATTGGACTGATCGGTTATGCCATGGCTCTTCTCGGGGGCGGGCAACTTCTGCCGCTCACCTTGGGCTTTGCCGTGGTGGGGGGCTTTCTGTTTCTCTCTTACTGGCACAAGCTCACTACTTCCGCGGTCGCCGGCATCACCTCAGAGATATCCGCCTTAACCATCTACGTCGTCGGTGGGCTCGTTTATCAGGGACACTTCTGGGTTGCTACCACACTGAGTGTGGCCAGCGCCCTGCTGCTGGAATTGAAGGCCGCACTTGAGGGCCTCACCAAACGTGTTGCTTCTGAAGAGATCTTTACCTTTACCAAGTTTCTCCTTCTCACTGCCGTCATTCTGCCGATCCTGCCCAATCAGGCCTTTGGTGCGTTCCAGATCAATCCCTTTAAGACCTGGCTCGTGGTCGCCGCTGTCAGCACAGTGTCCTACGGGAGCTACGTCCTGCAAAAGCTGACGAAGCCAAAAGGCGGAGTGTTACTTACGGCGATCCTCGGTGGGGCGTACTCCTCGACCGTGACGACCGTGGCCCTGGCCAAGCGAGCCTTGCGCGAGGACCAGCCGCACCTTTTTTCGGGGGCGATCTTGATGGCGTCCGGTGTCATGTACCTGCGCCTGGTTATACTGCTCGGCCTATTCAACTGGAATCTGATGATCAGACTGGCTCCATCTTTCCTCGGGTTGGCCTCCGTGGCCCTCGCAGCGGGCTGGATTTGGTCCCGCCAGCCCGACGACCGTTCTGAGGCGGTCAAGAGAGAGTTCGAGCCTGCAAATCCGCTCGAGCTGCGCGCGGCTTTTCTCTTTGCGGCGCTCTTCCTCGCCACGCTGGTGGTCACCCACCTGGTGGTTGTGCACCTGGGAAGAGCCGGGATTTACGGGCTGGCGGCAATCATGGGAGTCACGGATGTGGATCCCTTTATCATGGGCATAACTCAAGCGACGCCCGCGCTCACTCCTCTGGCGGTCGGATCGGCGAGTATTGTGATTGCAGCGGCCAGTAACAATCTGGTCAAAGGGATTTATGCCTACGCCATGGCCGACCGCAAGACAGGCGTTCAGAGCTTGTGTCTCTTGACAGGATTGGCCGCACTAGGTCTCGCGCCGCTACTTTGGTTGCCGGCGTGATTCCACAGTATTCCAAAGTTGCCGCCTCCACGCCAAGCATGTGGTGTGCCTTGTCTGACTGTGATGGATTCGCAACCAACGTCAATTGCTGGAAGGGAGAATGCTATGGATGCTCCCCATGATCATGCCAAACTTCGCGGAGGAGCCCCCGGTGAAAGCGTCCAAAGTCACCAACCGATCCAGCTCGCCGGCTCCGTGCTTGGAGCAAGACCTCATGTGTACGCTGGTCGCCTCGTCGAAAACGAAGCGAAAGGAATGAGGGTAAACAAGCGATCAGATCAACTCCTTCGGGCCGTATCCATGAAACCAGGCGAGGAAACTCGAGGGGGAATCATGCAGCATCAATGGAAGCATCGGATCGCAGTTGTCATTGCTACAGGGCTGCTTGTTAGTGTATTAATCGCTCACGTAAAAGCAGAGTCCCAACCTCCGCAGTACGTCAGCACGGTTTGGCAAACGGAGCAAGGTCTGCCGCAGAACTCGGTGAATGCGATGGTGCAGGACCATCGCGGCTATCTCTGGATAGGCACATTCGGGGGGCTCGCGCGCTTTGATGGCGAGCGCTTCACGGTTTTCGGTTCGGCGGATACGCCAGGGTTCGGCAGCGATCAGATTCTCTCTCTGTACGAGACCCGCTCCGGAGTGTTGTGGATCGGCACTGTGGACGGCGGTCTCACCCGGCTGCATGATGGTGTAGCCACCACATATACCGAGCGGGACGGCTTGCCGAGCAGGTTCATCAGCTCCATTCGCGGCGATGCGGAAGGGAACGTGTGGATTAACACGTCGCGGGGCGTAGCTCATTTTGCGGGCGCGAAGCTGGAAGCTTACCCCACTCACCGGGGGAAAGCGGTCAGGGAATTTTACCTCCAGGCGCGGGACGGAAGCATGTGGTTCCGCTCAGGGGAAGAAGTTCTGCGTTTCGGGGCTGACGGCTCCGTCGCGACGCTGAATGTCCTCAAGCCGAGCGTTTTTCTTGTTCAAGAAGCTCGCGACGGAAGTATCTGGATTGCTGCGCGCGACGCCTATCGGCTTGTGCGCTATTACCAGGGGGTATTCTCCGACGTACCGCTGCCGCCGATTGATCGGCGCCGATTCACGGGCGCGTATCCCGAGCAAAGCATCCTGGCCATGGCGAAGGATACGGATGGGGAATTGCTGTTGCTCACCCCGGCCGGACTCGTTCGGATTGTCGGCGAGAGGCTCAGTTCTCCCGAAGCACTATCCTTGCCTGCGAATGGCGCCGAGTTGCCCAAGGTGCGCAGCCTCCTGGTAGATCGCGAGCGTAACCTCTGGGTGGGAATGATTGGGACCGGGCTGGCGCGTCTCCGCCTAGCCCCTTTAACAGCCTACGGAAAAGACGAAGGTCTCTCGGACTCCAGCTTTAGTACGGTGTTTCAGGACCGGGAAGGCCGCATCTGGCTGGGCGGAGACTTGCTCTACTGGTTCGATGGGCATCGGTTCCATCTTGTCCCGGGCGTGGTGAACATTCTCACCATTGCCCAGACACGCGATGGTGATTTGTGGTTCGGCGGTTATGGCGGCTTGTGCCATTCAAGAGCGGGCGTGCTGAGTTGTTTCAAGGTTGAAGCACCTGCCGTGAAAACCATTTTTCAGGGCCGGGATGGCACGCTTTGGATCGGTGCGCTGACCGAGGAGCGTCCCGGCGGGCTCTACCGCTTTCGCGATGGGAAATTGGAGCAAGTCCCCGGCATCTCCGACGTGCGCGCAATCGCGGAGGACCGGGACGGTGGCTTATGGTTGGGGGGCCTGCAAGGGCTCCGGTACCTCCGCGGCAACAAAACCGTCTTGTACGACCAGAAGCAAGGTTTGTCCGACAACACCGTGTATGACATCCACCAAGATTCGACCGGGACTCTCTGGGTTGCAACCTACGGCGGGGGATTGAACCGTCTGCGGGACGGCCGGTTTAAGGCGATCACCGCCAAGGACGGTCTGCCCAGCAACATGCTGCTGGGCATCTTGGATGACGGCAACGGCAATCTCTGGCTCAGCTCCAATCAGGGTATCTTTCGCCTCCGTCTGAAAGAGCTAAATGATTTCGTCGACGGGAGAATCTCTTCTGTTTTGCCTGTCTGCTACAGGGTCGCCGAAGGCATGAGGAGCAGCGAATCCAATGATGGGAGCCCGGCAGGCTGGAAAACTGCCGACGGGCGGATATGGTTTCCCACCCTGCGCGGCGTGGTGGCTATTGACCCCACGGCGGGCAATCGCCTTCCTCCGCCTGTGGTATTGGAGGAGGCATGGGCAAACAAGTTAACACTGGCGCGCGACGGCCAGACTTCCGTACCCCCCGGCAACAACACGCTCGATTTCCGCTTCACAGCCCTGAGCCTCTCTGCTCCGGAGAGAACGCGCTTCAAGTACCGGCTCGAACCGTTTGATAAGGACTGGGTGGACGCCGGGACGCGACGCACCGCTCACTATACAAATATGGCGCCCGGAAAATACTTGTTCCAGGTGGTTGCGGCGAACGGCTATGGCATTTGGAACAATCAGGGGGCCCGCGCGCGTTTCGTGCTCCGGCCGCACTTTTACCAGACGCTGTGGTTCCGACTTTTCCTGTTCGCCGCCGCGGTGCTGTTTGCCGTCAGTATCCATCGGCTGCGTGTAATGCAACTTCGCGCAAGGGCAACGCAGTTGAAGCAACTCGCGGATGCTCTCCAGGAGCGGGCAAATCTCCTCAACCTCACTCACGACGCCATTTTCGTGATGGATATGGAGGGGGTGATCAAGTACTGGAATCGCGGCGCCGAGGAGCGATACGGCTGGACCGCCGAGCAAGCGATGGGCAGAGATGTTCACGACCTGCTGAAGACCGTCTGCCCGGTGCCGTCGGAGCAAATCAAAGCGGAGGTCGTGGGTACGGGCCATTGGGAAGGCGAACTCGTGCATACCCGCAAGGACGGATCTCAGCTAGTGGTGGGGAGCCGATGGTCTTTGCAGCGAGGCGAGCAGGGTGCCCCGGTCGCGATACTGGAGACCAACAACGACATCACCGAGCGCAAGCGGGCGGAGGAGGCATTGCGTCGTTTGAATCGCGAACTGCGAGCCATCAGCAACTGCAACCAGACCCTCCTGCGCGCCACTGACGAGCAGAGCTTGCTTGAAGAAATCTGCCGGATCGTCCACCAGGAGGCCGGTTACCGCATGGCATGGGTGGCCTATGCCGAACACGACGAGGCCAAGAGCGTGCGTCCTGTCGCGTGGACCGGAACCGAAACGGAGTATCTTGCAAACCTCGGCATTACTTGGGCTGACACGGAGCGTGGGCGAGGGCTCGTCGGAACGGCTATCCGGAGCGGGAAGACCTGCTGCATTCAGGATTTCGCGACGGACCCTCGACTCGAACCCTGGCGGGAGGGCGCCCTGCAATATGGTTTTCGTTCCGCCATCGCACTACCGCTTAAAGACGAACACGCCAACGCCTTCGGCACTCTTGGGATTTATTCCGCCCAACCCAACGCTTTTGCGCCGGAAGAAATTCGGTTGCTTGAGGAACTAGCCGGCGATATGGCGTTCGGCATCGTCACCTTGCGCTCCCGCGCTGCACGCCAGCGGGCAGAAGAAGCACTGCGCGAGAGCGAGACGCGCTTCCGCACGTTTGTGGACCACGCGGCGGACGCCCTCTTCATCTTCGACTTCGAGCAACGCACCATTGTTGATGTGAACCGGCAAGCCTGCGAGAGTCTTGGTTATACCCGGCATGAACTGATCGGGACGACGGCGCTTGCCTTCCATCTCGATTCGGATAGGACAGCTATGGAGTCAGTCGCGGAGCGAGCGGCGGCGGGTGAGACTGTGTTCGACACGCACTGGCACCAGCGAAAGGATGGGACGCTGTTCCCTGTCGAAGCACACACCAGTCAGTTTTGGTATGGCGGTCGTCGCTTCCTGCTGAAGGTAGCCCGAGACGTCAGTGACCGCTTACAGGCGGAAGAGGCACTGCGCGAAAGCGAGCGGAAATATCAGGAGCTCGTGGAGCATGCTAACAGCATTATCCTGCACTGGCAGCGCGACGGGCGAATCATTCACTTGAACGAGTTTGGCCAGCGTTTCTTCGGGTACACGGAATCCGAGATTCGCGGCCGTCATGTGATTGGCACTATCGTCCCCGAAACCGAAAGCAGTGGCCGGGATCTCAACATGCTAATGGAGGAAGTCTGTGCCAACCCGTCGGCGTTTGAGCAAAACGTCAACGAGAACATGCGTCGAAACGGTGAGCACGTGTGGATCGCGTGGACCAACAAGGTTCAGCTGAACTCTAAGGGCGAGGTCACGGAGATCCTGAGCATCGGCTTGGACATCACTTCTCGCAAGCGAATGGAAGAAGAACTTCGCCTGATGCACTTTTCGCTGGAACATGCATCCGACGCCGTTTATTGGATGGACCCTCAAGGCCGCATTGTTTTCGTCAACGAGGCAGCGTGCCGTTCCTTAAGTCGTTCCCAGGCAGAGGTCCTTTCATTGTCGATCCCTGATATTAATCCCAGTTTCTCGGCCGAGTTGTGGAGATCGACATGGGGAAAGCTCAAAGCGCAAGGCTCAATCACTCTTGAAACCTGGCACCGAGCCAAAGACGGCAGGGTATTCCCAGTTGAGGTGACTAGTAACTATCTCGACTTCGGCGGGAAGGAATACGCGTTCGCCTTTGCGCGTGATATCACCGACCGCAAGCGTGCCGACCAAGCCTTACGGCGCAGCGAAGCTTACCTTGCTGAAGGGCAGCGGTTGACCCACACGGGCAGTTTTGCCTGGAGCGCTAGCACGCGCCAGTCGCTTTACTGGTCCGAGGAAATGCTCCGCATGTATGGCTTTAACCCGCAGGAAGGGCCACCAGCCACTGAAACATTCTGGCAACGAATCCACCCTGAGGATCGCGACGGAGTTCGTGAGCTGCTGCTGAGGGTGGCGGAACAAAATACGGAGTACGAGCATGACCACCGCATCCTGCTGCCCGATGGAACAGTCAAGCACATCCATGCGATCGGCCATCCGGTTCTCAACGATAACGGGCAGGTGACTGAGTACGTCGGTACGGCGATTGATGTAACCGAACAGAAGCGTGCCGAACAAGAACGCGGGCGGCTGCACCAGCTTGAGGCGGACCTCGCCCACATCAACCGGGTCAGTATGCTGGGGGAACTGACCGCCTCGATCGCGCATGAAGTCAACCAGCCGCTATCAGGTGTCGTAAGTAATGCCAGCGCGGGCTTGCGTTGGCTTGCCGGTGATGCGCCGAATCTGGAGGAAGTGCGAGAAGGGCTCCGCCGCATTGTCCGCGACGGGAAGCGAGCGGGGGAAGTGATCGCCCGCGTTCGTGCCCTGACCAAAAGGGCGGCCACGCCGCGAGAGAAGCTGGATCTGAATGAAACCATCCGGGAAGTCCTGGCAATCGTCGGGGACGAAGCGAAAAAAAAGAGCGTGATCACCCGCACGGAGTTTGCGGATGACCTTTCACCTATTTCAGGGGATCGCGTGCAGTTGCAGCAAGTGGTGCTGAACCTGGTCATGAATGCCATCGAAGCCATGAGCAGTGTAGATGAGCGGGCACGAGAACTCCTGATAATCACCCGCAACATTGCTGCTGACCAGGTGGAGGTGACGGTTAAAGACTCGGGGCCAGGGATTGACCCGAATACGCTAGACAGAATCTTTGACCCGTTCTACACCACGAAGCCGGGTGGCATGGGCATGGGACTTTCGATCAGCCGTTCCATTATTCAGACCCACGGAGGCCGACTATGGGTTGCGGCCAAGGACGGCCCAGGCACAATCTTCCACTTCAGCCTTCCGAAGTACCACGAAGAAGAATCTAATGCGGCAGCCTGATGCAGTTATCGCGATTGTGGACGATGATGAAATGTCACGCGGAGGCATGGCAAGAGCTAGCAATGTTGGAAGCATCCCGGTCGGCCTGAGATTCGCCGACTCGGAGCTCGGAAATCGGCGGTGATGCAGATGAAACCTTCAGGTATCGGTGCGACTGAGCCTGTAAACCATCAGCTCTTGGGGCGGCTGCGCCTAGTTGATCTCCAACACTACGGGCTTGCGGTTCTCTCCGTCGGTATCGCATTGGGGGCGTCGCTACTCCTTCAGCATTTCCACTTCCGCGACCCTGCGGCTCCTTTGCTCCTGTTTGCGGTGGCCATAAGTTCCTGGTATGGAGGGCCAGGACCTGCGGCGTTGGCGGTCATCCTGTCCATAATCAACTTCTACTGGTACTTCGTGGAGCCGGTCCGCACCATCTACATCTACCCGTCCGAGATCCCGTATTTCATCATCTTTGCAGCGTTCGCGGCGCTCATCTCATGGTTCGGCACGATTCGGCGGCGAGCCGAAGCGGCTCTGCGGGAGCAGGCAAATCTTCTTAATCTCACGCACGACACCGTTTTTGTCATGGATATGGAGGGGGTGATCAAGTACTGGAATCGTGGCGCCGAGGAGCAATATGGCTGGAGGGCAGAGCAAGCGGTGGGCAGAGTTGTTCACGACCTGCTGAAGACCGTCTTCCCGGCGCCGTTTCAACAAATCAAAGCGGAAGTGATATGTACAGGCCGATGGGAAGGCGAGCTTGTGCATACCCGAAAGGACGAAACACAGGTAGTGGTGGCGAGCCGATGGTCTTTGCAGCGAGACGAGCAGGGCGCGCCCGTCGCAATCATGGAGACTAACAACGATAACACGGACCGCAAGCGGGCGGAGGAGGCGCTGCGGCAAAGCGAGACCAAGTTGCGCCGGGAGCAGAGCATCCTGACCGAGGCCGAGAAGCTGACCCACACAGGCGCGTGGGTATGGGATGTCGCGTCGGGCGCCTGGAGCTTCTCTGATGAGTGGCTAAGGATACACGGAACTGACAGAAAAACGCTGACTCCGGAAGAACTGATCGTGATTGCCCACCCGGACGACCGCCCGTCCATCCTAAAAGCGTTCGAGGAGGTTCGGAAGGGGGAGCGACCGTACAATATTGAGCATCGCATTATCCAGCAGGATACAGGGAAGGTCAGGGTGGTCAGGGCCAGCGGAGAATTCGTGCGTGACGAGGAGGGTAAGGTCGCGAGGGTTTACGGTTGTGCGCAGGACATCACGGAACAGAAGCAGGCGGAAGAGGCGTTGGGTCGTTTGAATCGCGAACTGCGGGCGCTCAGCAACTGCAACCAGACCCTCCTGCGCGCTACCGACGAGCACAGCTTGCTTCACGAAATCTGCCGCATTGTCTCCGAGGAAGCCGGCTATCGCATGGCGTGGGTGGCCTATGCCGAACACGACGAGGCCAAAAGCGTGCGCCCTGCCGCGTGGACCGGGGCCGAGGAGGGATATCTCGCCAACCTCGGCATCACTTGGGCC
>Ga0326727_10006570_pt1 | contig 31735 bp, 40 predicted proteins | sample MB2enrmetagenome_FD_207643 | JGI IMG/M metagenome (GOLD analysis project Ga0326727, IMG submission 207643) | Lab enriched peat soil microbial communities from McLean, Ithaca, NY, United States - MB29MY | ecosystem: Environmental > Terrestrial > Soil > Wetlands > Peat | place: USA: New York...
TATGGAAAACGCTCTTTGATCGAAAGTGTCTTCTCGGCGGTGAAACGTAAACTCTCTTGCCGCGCGCCCGGCAGAACCCTACACACGCAATCCCGCCAAGCTCTCCTGCTCGGCTTGGCCTTCAACCTATACCGCCTTAGATCGCCCGTCCTCCGGCATCTACCAGCGAGGATGTCAACAGAGCCAGAACGACTTTAGAACTTTCTTCGTTTCCGCGGCTGGCGATGCTTCTCTGGCTGCTTTTGTCCAAGGGATTACTTGATACTAGGCGATTGATCGTCAGCTACCCTGGCGTTTCTATGCGGCGGTCGATCCAGAGTTGTTTCGATTAGCGACGCGACAACGCGTAAAGATCTTTCACAGTACTTGCCGGTCAATCGCCAATTGTCGTCTGGCGCTCGGGCCAAGGCGGCAGAATCTTCATCAGCACGGCCAGGATGAGGAAAGGAAGTACGAGCAACCCGGCGGCAACCAGCTCTCCCTCGCGCGAGATCAGGTCCAGCTTGTAAGTGGTGTAGCCAAGAAAGCTCTTGGAGAAGAGCTGCCCGCCGATAACCACGTTCCAGCGCATCGCAAATATGCCGATGATCGTCAGACATCCGCACACCGCATAGGCAATCCGCCTCAGCTTCTCCGAAACATGGAAGATTTGAATCAGGCCAAGCGTCAGGATCGGCACCACGGTTCCGATCGCAATCTGCAATACAATCTGCGAAAAGAACAATCGCGTGTGAAGCAGGAAATCCAGCGAGCGGAACGATTCGTCGGCCTCGTAGATGCGCTGGATCAGGTCCAGCATTTCCAGAGAGAAGTCGATGATGAATATGTACAGCAGGTATTGCGCAACCGTATCCACACAACGCATATCGATTGGCTGGCGTCGGATCTTCATCATCGCCATATACAGCAGCAGAACGATCGCGATTCCGCTCACCATCGCGGAGAACAGGAACACGACCGGCATCAGCGGCGAGGACCACCAGGGATTCGCTTTGACCGAGCCAAAGATGAATCCCACGTAACCATGCAACAGAAACGCAGACGGAATACCGATCAACGTGATCACCCAACCGACGCGGTCGTCCACGCGCAACGCGCCCTCGCTGATATTGCTCGATCCCAGCGTAAGCGCGCGATAGAGCAGTCGCTTCCAGCCCGAGGTGCTCTGCGAGAGCAACACGATCTCATGCCGGTATTCGAGCCAGACCTCCAGCAGAAGCACGGCCATCAGATACCAGAGATAGACGAACCCGAACATGGCCATCGCTGAAGTCCGGTGCGGTGTCAGATACATCTCCAGCGAACGCTCTGGGTGCCCCAGGTGCAGTTGCAGCGGCAGCGGCGCCACCAGCAGGAATGCCAGAGCCGTCAGCAGCGCCAGCCGGTAGGTGGGCTTTACAGCTTCCACGTGGAAGATGCGCTCCAGCGATGCCAGGATGAAGGCGCCTGCCACCAACCCCGTCACGAACGGATAGACCACAATCAACACGCTCCACTGGAGCTCGACCTCATTCGGATACATGAAGCCTTCAACCGGTACCATCATCGCAATCTCCTTAGCGCACCGAACCGTCCAGGTCGTGGTAGTAAGCCTTGGCGCCGGTGGCTAGGTGTGGCTTCAATACCTGCACGCTGTGGGTCTTCAAAAACTCGTGTATCGGATCGGCAGGGTTCTTCAGGTCCGCCAACTGCCGCGCGCCCGTGGGACAGCTCTCGCAACACGCCGTGGTCAGGCCCTTGGTGATGCGGTGGTAGCACAGCGAGCACTTCTGGGCCGTGCGCGTAACCGGATGCAGAAACCGGCAGCCATAGGGACAGGCCTGGATGCAATACCGGCAGCCTACGCAGTATGTCTCATCCACCAGCACAACGCCGTCGGGAGTATGAAACGTTGCGCCCACCGGGCAGACCTGCGTGCACGGCGAGTCCGCACAGTGGTTGCACATCTTCGGTACAAAGAAATTCTTGCCGCCCACCGCCGTGCTCGTCGGAAAGCCATCCTTGCCGCCGTTGGGAGAATCCACCTGCGGCGACTCCTGGTGCCAGTCGGAGACGTGGTAACGCTCCACCCAGGTGCGGAAGTACCCCTCGGGAACATTGTTCTCAAGAGCGCAGGCGCGCACACAGTTTCCGCAGCCAATGCACTTGTCGATGTCCAGCAACATGCCCCACCAGTGTTCGCTGCGGTTGTAGTTGGGCGCTATCTCCGGCGTTCCGGCCAGTACAAACTCCCATGCAAAGGCCGCCGCGGGGAGAAGCATCAGTAGCTTCCGTCTGGTGATCATGATTGCTTGCCTCCCGGCTGCAACAGCGGGCTGTGCGGCACGTGGCACTTCTTGCAAACCTCTCCGCCTGAGTGCTGCTTGCTCACAACCTGCGGAAACGCTTTTGGCTTAGCGATATTCTCTTCGTGGCATCGCGCGCACAGCACAGCCGTATCCGGCAGTTGCGGCACTACCGAAGCCGGATCCTCGGCGTGCTTGGCGAGCGGACCGTGGCAGGCTTCGCAGTTCACGCCCGCGTGTTTCCCAGCTTGCTTCACTTGCAACACGTCGCCATGGCAATCTTCACAGGCGTGGTGACCGGCATAAGAGATCGGCTTCGACGAAAGTTCAGCCAGCGCATTTCCCCGATAGTGGCCGTACTCTCCAAAGCTCTTGGGAACGAAGTACGCTCGCAACAACAAAAATATGGCGAACCCAATTACAAACGCTCCCGCCAGCCGGATAAGATGTTCGGCATCCTTGAATTTGCTCACATGCACCCCGCCCAGATCCGCCGGCCATCCCCTGCCGCGGCTCCGAGTGGTACAGGGATACTCCACGTCGTGACACCCCGCCGTGATGCGCGGCACATGCCGGTGTGACCCGAGGATGATTCTGCCTGACGGCTGGGGGGCGCAGCCGCGATCACCAAGCAGGCCAATTGAAGTGCACCCTAATTGACGACTGCGAGTGACAATTGCGGCCGAGCCACGAGCAACGCAGAAATCGTGCGCTGAAACGGTCCCCCTGCTCAGATCCGTGCTGGCCATTGCGAGCGCCTGCGAGACAGGCACTTGTTGCATTTTGTTGGCGTGAACAAGCCAAGTATCCAACCATCCGCGACGAGTTCTAAAGTTAAGAAATGGGTTCTCTTGTAACTTACTGAAACGATGGCATTTTTGAATGGTCGGGGAGAGAGGATTTGAGCCTCCGCCCCCCTGGTCCCGAACTCTGAAAATCAAAACTCTAAGTGCTTTGCTTGGTGTCGCTTAGGGACGGCAAGACCGTTCTTTCTCTCGGAAGTTGTACCGAACTTTCTCTGAAAAACATGGGTGTCGTTACGATGGAAAGCAACGGCGGAAAAGGTGTGGGAGGAAAATAGTAAGGATTCATTAAGATGGGAGTAGAAATCGAACCTAAGCCTACTGATTAAGAGGCCAATTGAAGTTTGCTCACGCTTTCTTGTAACCTCAACAATCGGCGTCGTTTAATCCAATTTCATACGCACGGAGGGAGCACCCCGGTATTGTAGGGCAATGTTGAACATCAGCCGACTCCGTTGGTCAAAAGTTGGTCAAAGCTCTATTACTTTGTTCCGAATCACCTGTTCTTGTAAGAACGCGCCGCCGGCGCTTCCGCCATCACTCTCGCGAAGGCGCGCCACCGATCCCGCATCGCGGTGAGATGCTTCAGGTGCTCAAACCCTAAGAGCGGTCAACGGCTCGTCCGCAATCCCAGAGCTACCTTTAGCAGTCCTTAGCGTAAGTTAATTTCTTTTGTTGTGTGCTCACTTTTGACCAGTTTCTTCAGCCTCATGAGGCGCACTATCGAGCATGACTAAAAAACGTTCAGAAGTTCTCGCCCCGTCTCCATCTATTCCTAACGTCATTCTTGAAGAAAAACCAGCCGAGGAAGAAAAGAAAGAAAAGGTAACCTACGCCGAAAAGAACGACGATGACAACTTAACTGACTCCGGAGGCTACTTGGAGTAATCACGCCCGTTCTTGGTGAAGTTTTCGGGAAGAGGCAACGGAGCCTCGATCGCAGACGGGAATATGAGCTAGTTTGACCATACAGCGTTGCTTGGTATCGCTAGGATCATTTACTCAGGGAGTAGGAATATCACCTGCGATTGGCTAACACAAATAAGTTCTGGAGGTTCAAGGTATGCTGAAGAAAGTGGAATTGCAGTTTTCGGCCTGGTCATTGCCGTCGGCTTGGCGTCGCCGCCTAAAGCGGAGGCCCAGGTAGGCATCGGAATTCAAATCGGAGCGCCGGTAGTGATGTACACAAGTGGCTACCATGAAGGCTACTACTACGAAAATGGTATCGCTATCAACGAGACGCTCGCGGATACAGACACTATGACCGAGCATTTGGTGGGCACAGCGACTGGAAACATGACCGCGCCCACCGCGACGGAAACCATCATGACGAGCATCACCCAGACGACCATCGCGATTGGAAAAGATAACGGAGATCACTTCGACAACCATGGCTACAGAAGCTAGCAAGCCTGGTTACGCTTATCCCCTCGATTGACCGAAACTGTTAAGGCGCACTCGGCCATTCGAGGGACAGGGCCATCCGCAGTGCCGTCAACGTCAACTCGATATCTGCGGCCCAGCACTCAATTGATCACTGGTCGCAAGCTACGCAGTTGCGGAACAAGAACACCAACATCATCGCGTTTTGCCAGAATTTGAGGCAATCGCAAAGCTATGGCCTTAAGCTGCTGGATCGCCTCCCCCGAAATCGGCTACTTCTCGATACATATCTGGAAGAGGAGTTTCTATGACGATGGACGTCACTCCGCCTAAACGCCGTTGAATGCGAACCGCTACGGTCAGCGGCATGATTCGCTTCCAATAACTCAGCGGCGACGCTGAGTCAGAGAACAACCACGGTGGCTCTCCGCCTGAGATATTCATTTCGGATGTACACAAGAAGACGATCAGCTACCGCGTGAAGGACGTGAGTGGCTGTGTCTGTCAGGAAGTCGGGATCGGTTCGGCTCGGTGAGAATTGGACTGCGGTGTGTAGACTCTGCCTCAATCATGGCCAGCGGCCATGGAGGCCGCAATCTTCAGCGGTTGGACCATGACCATCTGCGTACGGGCGCTGCCCAAGCGAAGGTGGCTCGCCGCTTAATGCTGCATGCGATTGCAGCAACCAAGAAGAAGAATGACCGGACCGCTCCGACAGCGGTTGTGTGTTGATCCTGGCGTCGAACCGCCTTAGTCGTCCGATTAGTCGTGTAGCACGACGCTGACCAATGAACTATTAATATGCATCCCGCTACCGTTGTAGTTGATGAAGCCGAGATCGCGAAACCGATTGAGGAAGAAGCTTACCCGCGAGCGGGTGGTGCCGATCATTTCGGCCAGAGTCTCCTGACTAATCTTGGCGATGGCGGGAACGGGTTTCGACTCTTGGCCGAAGTTGGCCATCATCAGCAACAGCCGGGCGAGGCGCTTTTCGCTGGAATTAAAAAGATGATCCACCAGATCAGCTTCCATGCGGATGTTGCGGGAGAGCATGTGCGTGAGAAACTGCTCGGAGAACCCCGGTTCGCGTTGGAGCAGGCCGAGCATGACTGCCTGTTCGATACGAACGATGGTGCTGGATTGAAGCGCGCTCGCAGTGGAAATGCGAAGCGACTGGCCGGCCAGGGCACCTTCGCCGAAAAAGCTCTTCTCCGGAAGGTAGGCGATGACGGCTTCCTTGCCGCTCGTCGACACAACGGTGAGCTTCACCTGGCCAGTCTGGATGTAAAAGACCGCATCGGCCGGGTCGCCTTGCGAAAAGATGGAATCACTAGTCTGGTACTGGCGTTGCGATTTTCCAGCCACAATCCCGGTCAGCAGAATCTGAGGGTCGAGTGCGAGCACCTGACGAGGTAATGCGTCAATCTTCCTCGAAGCGATCTTTAAGCCATGCTTCGCAGTTGAAGGCGTGGAAAAGGATAGTCCAACCGGAAACCTCGGTGCCGTGCTCGTCATGGTGGCGCAATTCGTAGCCATCTCGATACCTTCCAATCTTGCAGAGTGTGCGTATGTGGCAGTCGCTAACAATGTTTCTAAAGCCAAGATACAAGATGAGAAAAAAGACGGAATCGGCGAACACTGTTATTGCTGTAGGCATTGTCACGCTAACTTTGTAGGGTTTTACTTACGCCTGAACATTGATCGAATCGAAGCGGGCGTGATGGCAGGAGGCTCGTGCACTCGCAGTTCTGAGCGCAACCCCCACATGGCCTGTCAACGAATTTGAAATCTGGATTAGTTTCTATTCTGGCTCCGCACGGTCATTGCGTCGCCCAGGATCTTTCTGAGTGCCGGCGCCAGTTCTTCGGAAGCACTGTTCTTGTTGACATAGGCGTCCGCTCCGGCCCGCAGACAGCGTGACGCATACTGGTTCTCAGGCTGGACACTCACCATGATCACAGGGAGCAGCGGGTACATATGCTTTACATCCTGCAGCACATCCAGACCGCTGCGTCCCGGCATGTTGATGTCGAGCAACAGTACGCCGTATTGAGATTTGGCCAGTTGGGTCAGCACCTCAGCTCCGTTGGCGGCTTCGGAGAACTGTACGCCGGTAAAGGCATCCGCCAGAATTTCTCTCAGGCCGCGGCGTACGTTCGCGTGATCGTCGGCTATCAGGATATACATCTTTGTCTTCGACCTGCTGCCACGATAGCGGATGGGAAAAGAAATTGACACCAGCGAAAACCGTGATTTTTGTAGGGTTTTCCGGGGTTAGCTCTGTAGGGTTTTTCCTACACCGAAAGAAAGCGCTAATCGATCAATTTGTGCGTTATGGCGTAGCGGGTAAGTTCGGCGTTGCTTTTCATCTGCATTTTTTCCATGATGCGCGCTCGATAGCTGCTTATGGTTTTTACACTGACGTGGAGCCTCTCGCCAATGTCCGTCAAGGGAGTGCCGGAGGCAATCATTCTCATCACTTCGTGTTCTCGGTCCGAGAGCAGCTCATGCAAGGGCTTGTCGACGGACACGTCCAAATTGGCAGCGAGTTTCTCGGCGAGGCTCGCACTGACGTAGCGACCGCCGCCCAGAATCTTCTTCGCTGCCATCGCCAGCTCTTCGGAGGCGCTCTCCTTGTTGATGTAGGCGGCGGCGCCAGCCCGCAAACAACGCACCGCATACTGGTCCTCCGGTTGGCAACTCAGTATGATCACCGGCAGCCGTGGGTATGTATGCTTTACATCCCGCAGCACGTCCATCCCGCTACGTCCCGGCATGTTGATATCCAGCACCAGCATGGAGGTTTGAGATTTACCCAGATTGCCAAGTACCTCATCTCCGTTCCCGACTTCGGTAAAGTCCGCGCCGGGTAGAGCGTCGGCCAGAATCTCTCTGAGGCCACGGCGAACGACGGCATGGTCATCCGCGATCAGGATGTGCATGTTTGCTCCCTCTCGGCGCCAGGAGTGTCCACAGGAACCCGAACTGTGACCGTTGTACCGTTGCCGGGTGAACTGGAGATTTGTACATCGCCGCCGCAGAACTGCGCTCGTTCTTTCATGCCCAAGAGTCCCAAAGATCCTAGAGAGTTTGATAAGTCGGACTCACAGAATCCTATCCCGTCGTCTTCTACAACCAGGAGGATGCTCTCATCCTCCTGGCACAAGGATACACGCACCGACTTGGCTTGCGCGTGCCGCGTCACGTTGGTCAGACATTCCTGAAAGATTCGGAAAGCCGCAGTGGCTCGATCGCCATCCATGTGCAAATCGACAGGGGGAACAGAAACCTCGCAGCGAACCCCATTGCGAGCAGCAAACTCGCTGGCCTGCCATTCAATGGCGGCCGCCAAGCCCAGGTCGTCCAAAACACCCGGACGCAACCCGCTGCATATGGCACGCACCGACTTGACACCATCATTGATCAACTGAATTGACTCCGTCAGTCGATCGAGCACCGCGACTTCCGACGCTGGCAGATGACGCGTCACCCATGTCAAATCCATTTTGATCGCGGTCAGAATTTGCCCGATCTGATCGTGCAGGTCACGGGCGACCCTCTTTCGATCCTCTTCACGCACCCACTGCAGGCGTTCAGCCAATGCCCGAAGTTGTTCTTTTTGCAAGACGGTACGCTCATGGTCGCGAAGTCGTTGACTGAGCTGCTTCTGCTCCGCCTCTATCTGCTTGCGCACAGTGTTGTCGGTGCCGATCAGCAGATAGCCGATGATGGCGCCCTGTGCGTCGCGTAGTGCCGTGACCGATACAACCGCCGGGAAGCGGCTCCCGTCCTTGCGGATGTAGGTCAGTTCGTAGATATCTTCGATCCCGCGTGAGGCCTTGAACGCCAAGGCCTCGAAGCCCGGGGTAATCTTAGTTCCAAGCTCGACGCTCAATTCCTTGGCACGCGCGATCACTTCCTGAGGATCGGAAATGTCAGCCGGCGTGATCTTGTTCATCACCTCGGCGGCTGCGTAGCCCAGCATTCTCTCCGCGCCGACGTTGAAGATCTGAATGACACCCTTTGCATCCGTGGCGATACTTGAGAAGTTGGCGCTGTTGAAAATTGCGCTCTGCAAGGCGCCCGCTTTCAGCAGAGCCTCCTCGCGCCGGACTTCGGTGACGATCTGCGCCGCGGGGTCGCTGTCAAAAGCTTCTCGTAACATACATGTCTCCTTTTCGCGAATACGCAGTGTCTCCGCCACCCTGGATCAAACAGCTTGTCCCATTACAACAACAACGACAAGCAGCCTTCTTCGTTATTGGCTGTGCAGAATTGATCATCCGAGCCAGTTGCCAGATGTCCGCGCATGGCGGTTTCTACATCTACCAGCAACTTGAGTAGACGCGCGGACTGGTCTAGAACTTGATCGGTATGATCAACCCACTGCAAGGACCTGTTCAAGTCGAAAGATTCCCAAAGGAGCAATCCGGCTAGGGCAGCCGTGAGCACCATCGGGATCACAATCACTCGGCGGAGCAACGATCTGAATTTCGAGTATTCCATCGGAACCGATCACTCTTTGACCCGGAGAAGCCCGCATTCCGTTTTGAAGTGCAGGGCTTGCTTGCAGCTCTAGTTCCCGGCAACTTGCGATACTCGATTGCCAGCGGGTCCCTTCTTCAGCATACGCCTTTGTCATGCGGCGCCATGCTCATCAGTGAGCTATGCACAAGTATCTCGGTGCCTTTGGAGTCGATGAAGCCAAGTTCGCGAAAACGATTGAGGAAAAGGCTAACGTTGGAGCTGGTGGTGCCGATTATCTCGGCCAGGGACTCTGGACTCATATTGGCTGTGACCGGAATGGGCTTCCACTCATTACCAAAGCTGGCTTTTGTCAATAGCAACCGGGCGAGGCGCTTTTCGCTGGAGTCGAACAAATGAGAGACCAGATCCGCTTCCATCCGGATGCTGCGGGAAAGCGTATAAGTAAGGAATCGTTCGGCGAACTCCGGATCACTGCGAAGCAGGTCGATCATGTCCTGCTTCTCTATGCGCGCGATGGTGCTGCACAGGAGTGCGCTCGCTGTGGCGCCGCGGACGGTCTGTCCGACCAGACAGGATTCGCCCAAGAAGCTCCCTTCGGGAAGAATGGCAGTGACCGCCTGCTCGCCGTCGACTGACTTAACGGTGAGTCGCACCTTGCCACTTTTGACATAGAAGACCGCATTCGCCGTCTCTCCTTGCGTGAAGATGGGCTCATCGGCCTGATACTCGTGCTGCGTTTGTCCTGCCGATAGCTTGGTTATGCTGAGATCAAGCTCGAGTGCCTTCTCTGGAGACTTATCTACTTCGTCAGGAGTCACTGTCTGCTCTTTCTTGTGAAGTTTGGCCATCGCAGGTCCTCAAGCGTCCACTGGGCGGTTATCGCCTGCAGTCGCGCAGCGGTCGGTGCCAGGGTACTATTTACCAGGGCGGTTTTGGGTGCCACTTGTGAACTGCATTCAAGCGCAAGCAGCCACGGAAGCAGAATCAGAATGCTGAATGTGGCAAGGTGTGTTGTAGCTCGCAGTTCCATCTCTTTTAATCCTCTAGTGCTCCTAAGTCTGAGCTGAATTGACCTTTTTCGGAATTGCTTCAACTTGTTCTTTTCCGGTGGACGGTTCCACTTCGAGAGGCGGTCGGCCCAGCGACTCTAATTGGAAGGCATCTTCGTGCGGATCATAGACTCCACTTGGTTCCAGACGCTGGGGTCGCACTCGATTTGGGTATGTGCCTTCGAAAAAACACGGTCGTACCAAGGATACGCGCCGCAGTTGTATGCGCTCCGGGCGTAGTCAAATCGGAAGTTCCCAACAATATTGGTTTGTGTCGGGTCGGCCGTGCGAATTCCGGTCTGACCGTGGAGGCGGCCGTTGGTTTGGTAGAAATTAGCCGCCTGGATCACGTTGGCGGGGGTGATCGCGTCATTTTCGTGAATCTTGGATACGCTATCCACCTGAACGGTAAGTAGCACAGGAATGCCATCCTTTTCCAATTTGCGCGCTAGAGTAATGGCCTCCGAGCCGCCCCAGCTATGCCCGTAAATGATGATGCGGGCTTTGCTTTTCTCCTCAAGAGTCAGAGCCCGATCATGGTTCGTGTCCAGGAAACTCAGCACCTTCTCCCGTGCCTTCTCGCCGTGATAGCTCTCAAAGGTTTCCACGTCCACACCCAGGGGATAAGCCTTGCGCAGGCGAGCCGCAAGCTGCACCTCACTGTGCACCAGATTGTCGTGCTTGATGAAGCCCCCGACAAAGCCGATTATGAGAATGTGCGGCGCGGCGGGGAAGACGATGTTTGTGGGCACGTTTGGTGGGCTGGGTTCACTGCTGTCCGCGACAACGGGAGCTGGTGTGATCATTCTTAATTGGTCCAGCGACATCAGCACACCGCGCCAGTGACCTTGGTCTTTTTTGGTCTCGATTGGCAGCGAGAGATCAGAGTAAAAGTCGAGAATGTTAGCGCGAAGCGCGGGGGACGTTTGATCATAGTGCCGGTCTGAAAGCTGCATCAGCAGTTTCGCATAGGTCTCGTCAGTCAGCGAATATTCTGCTGCTTTGGTTAGGTTGCCACTATCAAGATCACGATTCGGCAGCACGAGGGTGTCAGCACGGACAGCTTCCAAGAAGCCCCGATATTGATCGACGGTGGCATCGATGCTCTTGATATAGAGATCTTCTGTTTGAGCCGTTGGGTTGTTAAATGCCATCCCTTTCAGCGGACCGATCTTAGGAATGTATCGAAGGAAGATTGCTGCCATACGCGTGCCAAAGCCTGGCTTCACATAGTCTTTTCCCCATTCCTTTTCGTAACCTGTGCGCGAAAGACGATAAAGGAATTTCCGGCGCGCAAAGTTCGGCGTTTCGCGCATGAAGTCCTTCTTATGGGTTTGCAGTGCTACGTTGGTCATTTCTGGAATCATGCGGCTGATGGCGAAACGATAAGAACCCACCGCGAGATCTTCGTGGGTAAGCACGTCTTTCAATTCCAGTCCGTAGATGACCGGAAAGACCCGTTCCAGTAATGGTTTCGATACTTTAAATCCAATGAAATCGTGGTACTGCTGCGAAGCATAACGATTCTTGGCGACCTGCACGGTGTCGAAGCCAAACTCCGTCTTTAGATGTGCCGTCCTGTCCTGCGCATAACGGACCGATCGGCCGAATTTCGCCTGCAGCTTTGGATACTCGATCGCGACGGCTTGGTTGACTGCCGGGTGACCGGCAATGTCCGCGGCATAATGTGACAATGCACCGATCGCAAATGCATACTCATTGACATCGCGGCTCTGGATTAGCATTTCCCGAACCAAGTCTCCACTGCGGACGTAATGAACAAAGTCGCTGAATTCTGTGCTGCCGAAGGGATAGTAGCCGAGGTCCTGGATGACGGCACCGCCATACGCGTAGGCATGTGCTTCTTTTATCTGTTCTTCTGACAAACCCGGGTACCGCTTAAGCAGGAGGGGTTTGATCTCGTCGGCCCAGAGCAGGTCCACGATTTCCTCATGCGTTAGGACGGAGTACGCGGGCGAGCTGACATTGCACATGAGGACGATGAGCAAAAGCATCCCGCCACGGAAAGCGAGCAAGCGCCAAACGTTGGCATTAGCAGACGGCGGTACTAGTAGTCGGCCCATGTTCAAATACGCCCGAGAAGCAATAGAATGACCACGACGAGGAGGACCAATCCCAAGCCTCCGGTCGGGAAGTAACCCCAATCCTTACTGTGTGACCATCTTGGTAGCACACCCAGTACGGCTAAAATCAGAATCACGATCAATACAGTTCCGAGCATGTCGCACTCCTTGTTTGCTGCTTGCAGAGCCCACCTGCAGTTCCTCTGTCGCCGATGAGTCACGGTAGAGTCACGGCGAAGCATGTGGTAAAGGGCCCCATCTTCAGTCAGCAGAGTGACAATGACAGGTTCAGGTGCACGCGGCTGAGCTATATAGCTCAGCCGCAGAGATAATGGGGTGTGGAGATGGTGGTATCGGTTTTGAGTCCTGCCACAACTGGCAATCGAAAGACGGAGCCGCGCGAGGCATTTTAGAACGGCATCGCGCCAGCCGACTGCGATCAGCCTCCGCCGGGCGTTATGCCGCAGCGTGCTTTTCCATTGGTAAGCAAACGCAGTTCTCCGGGGCAGTCTGGATCATTCGTTCATCTTTGTGCTCGACCTCTGTGGGCGGAAACACCTGAATCAATCCGTGAAGGTTCGGCTCTCCCGCGAATGCGGCGTCTTTGCCTGTCGCCAATTCCAATGTACGAGCCAATTCCGCGGAGTGGTACTCACCGGCGAAGCGCACGCCTGTGGTATGCGACCATAGGGGCTGCACCCAAAACTCGCAGACGAGCTTCCATTCACCCCAGATCGTTGAAGCCCACACCTTAAGAAAATCAAGCGAACCGTCATCGCCGGCTTGATATTCAACGTGAATCAGTCCTGAAGCCGGATCCGTCATAAGTTCGTCCCAACTCAGAACCACCGCAGACTTCAAAATGCGTTCAAGACGAACCCGAGGCGTCGTTTGCGAATCAGTGTTCGGTGTCATTCTTTCCTTTCTTGCGGCGCAAACGTCTCTCGCCGCTTGTTGTGCAGGCAAGCCTAGAAAGCCAACTCGCCCAATGGGTAGAATTCACAAAAGTACAGCGACCATGGAATTGTTCCGGCCCGAACTGACAAATTTGTAGATAGGCACAAGAACGCCGACTCTCCCGAGACAACGCCCGGTGTCCGTCGTTCACTTTGGAGCAATTGGAACCGGTCGCGGTTGTTGACTCCTGTGCCGAAGAACATAGGCCGCTAAGAAACCGGCGCTGCTGACACTCAGTTCGAGCGTCCGCTGCAGCAGCCTCAAGGGCGGGACTGCAAATAGTTCGTAAAGTAGAGTTCTCATTGGATGATCCAGATCGGACTTTAAGGTTAGCAAGTCGCAATGAGAGCGTCTGAGCAATCAAGCTCACATCAAGGCTGAGAAGCAGCGCCGCTTTGAGGTGAGCTACTTTGCACAGATTAAGTTTTGGTGGGACTCTACCATACTCTCTGATCGAGGTACTACAGGAGAGTCAAATGAAATCCAAGAAGCTATCTGCCGCCGTTCTGGGTTCGCTCGTTGTTCTAGCCATGTCCTTACCCACAATGGCGCAGAGCACGCAATCCAACACCGCGACGCCCCAAGGTTCACAGCCCGCCGTCTCTCAGACCACCACAACCACCACCACGACACAGGGCTCCCCGGCCCCTGCCGCGATCGCGCAGGACTCGGCTGCCCCTGTCACAACTGCGCAGGACACCACAGCTCCCGACACCAACACTCCCATGACCAAGAGGGAAATGAAAGACCAGAGGAAGCAGCAGAAGGAGCAGGAAAAGTCTGCCAACGCGGATGCCGCAGCCGAGAAAGACCACGCCAAAGCAATGAAGGCCGAGGCTAAGGCGATGAAGGAAGAGCACAAGTCCGCCGATGCCACGGAGAAGGCCAACGCTCCTCAGTAGTCCGAAGTCCACGATGCAGGAGATGGCGCAGGTGAGCATCCGATCCTTGATCGCCTCCTGATCAGCGCCATCATTACCTTCGTCTGACGATCTTGCGCCTTGCCACATCATTTACAGGACAGATGGCATACAGGAATTGTTCGCCAGACATTTGTGCGCAGATTCCATCGCAGAAGAAGAGACTCAGGCCGGGAGTGCAGCGGAATTCTGAGAAAAAATTAAATAGCACCCCCGAAATAGCGCGAAGAAGAATGCCGGGCTGCTTCTAAAGAATAAGGAGACTGAGATGACGCACTTGAAACTTCAAGCAGCCCTCGATGAACTGGAACGGCTGTGCGACACGCTGAAGGGATTCAAAGAGCGCAATGGTGGCACGCTGCCTAATCCCGACAGTGACGCTGGCCGCGCACAATCCGCGCTGGAGACTTTTACCAGCGAACTGCGGAAGTTGAACATTGGCAAGGTACTCGATCACAAGGTATAGCCGACGAATACCTCTTCGAAGTCAACTAAACCGTGGAAGTGAATGCGGTTGCCGATTAAGGCTCAAAGCCATGGTCACACAGATAGATGAAAAGCTGTTCCTTGGCGACGAACTTGACGCTAAGCTGCTCCAGTCCGAGAATCCGCTGAACATCAACGCAGTGGTTAACGTGGAAAACGATCCAGACGAACCAGTGGACGGAATTAACAATGTTCACGTCCCCATGATGGATGATGGAAACGTTCCTGCGGAAGCTTTCGAGGTCGCCCTCGATGCCATTGACGAAAACCTGCGTTCGGGGCCGGTATTGGTGCACTGTGCCATGGGGGCCAGCCGCAGTGTCGTTGTTGTTGCCTTGCATTTGGCCTTGACCGAAGACATTTCGTTGGAGACCGCCTTGCAGCGGGTCAAGAAGCTTCGTGTTCAGGCAGACCCGGCCCCTGAGACCGTGGACTGTGGCAAGCGATACTTGAGCCAGCGTAATCATCAAGAAGTCCTCACTAGCCCTGAGGACTCCGTACGGTGCTGATGCTCATCGATTTGATTCAATCCGCGACGAAGAAACACAGCGGGGGCATCACTGCCATGCTGCTCCCGTTGGGCCCGTTCGGTCTGTTCTTCTTCGGAATTCTGGATAGTCTGCCCCTGCCGATCTTTGCCGGCTCCGACATTCTGATTGCCATCTTCGCAGCAAGTCACCGCAATTCATGGTATGTGTACGCAGCCGTCGTGACAGCGGGTTCACTGATTGGAGCGTATGTCACGTTCAAGCTGGCACGTCGAGCAGGTCTTGCATATCTGCACAGTAAATTCGGTAGCGGTCGCGTGCCAATTATCCTGAAATTGTTCGCCAAGTGGGAAACCGGGGCTCTTGTTGTCGCTACAGCCTTCCCCTTCTTCCCCGCCAGCGTGTTCTTCGCAGCCGCAGGTGCTTCCAACTACCGCATGCGAAAATATTTGACCGTCGTCGTGCTCTGCCGGGCTTTGCGCTATTCATTTATTGCAATCCTTGCGGACCATTATGGAAATCAGGTCATCCATGTGCTCCGGCACCCGGCGCAGTACTGGGACTGGTCGTTGCTCTTTATCGCGATCATCGCTGTTGTAGTTGCCATTGGGGTTGTAATAAATAAGCGAATAGCCGCCACCCCCAGCGGATTGAGCCGGCGGATTTGACACTTTCGACAGTCTGAGCAATATTGCACAGACTCTGATCACCACGCTCTCCGTTTTCGGGCTTGTCGTTCTACTGGCGACGATCTGCCTGAATGCGTATCTATTTCGCGTCGGTGGCCGACAGAGCAACGCTCAATATCACTTCACGATGCGCGGCGACAGTCTGGACGACCTCAATCGCTTCGCACCCAGGATGGTCGAACAGCTTAAGACGATTCCGATCAAATCATGACAATCAGTAAACAAGAGTATGAGACCCGGTCAGATTTTCGTGCGGGTTCCAGCGACCTCACCTCATAGCGGCTAGCCCGCTGCTTGCTTGCTCGGTACGGGCACATGCAGGTTACGCCGCCCGGGGTAGTGAAGGCGGCACCTTAAGCTGCAATTTGAGTTGCCGCACTCGGCCCAAACGGGAAATACGTATGACAGGCGCCTTATGTATTTGCTGCTGCCCTATGGGCCTGTGGTTGTCCCGCAACTACTGCCCCATGGGATCCTTCTGACGGGTTGCCTTCACGCCCTTCAGAATCCCAACTCCGAGCATTACAATTGCGCCTACTGCAATCCAGTGCGCAGGCATGTGCAGCAGTTGGGCTGCATAAATAAGGCCACCGATAACAATCGCGACTCCAATCGAGTAAAGTCCGAACGACATAGCATCTCCTTGGGATAAACCCGTAATTCTTTCCCTCGTCACTGTTTCCATGGTAGGGAGAGCGCCGACGGATGTCTGGGCGCCATCCCGTTGGTGTCAATCTGGATGGAAGTGCTGTTGCCGGAGACTTTTACTCCGGTTCCGGACCAGTCGTATTTCACCGTGCCCTTGGGGTTGAAATTAGATCCAGTGGCCGTGGCAGTCACGGGCTCTCCCGGGAAGACTTCTGTTGGCTGTATCGAGCAGGCTGCGGTGGTTGGCACCATAGGCGCGCCGCCGAACATGAACACGAGGCCAGTCTGGAGTCTAACGCCATGAAGATCGGTGGTCGGAGTCGTAGCCGAAGGACCGTACCGGTAGCTGGACGTTACATAGTCGGCACGGATCAACCGCCACGCAAAATGCCTGGAAAGGTTGACATCCAGACCACCACCAGCCATAACTCCTAACTTGTCAATGTGATGGAAGGCTTCAGGGTATAGACGCTGGTCGCCAACTAACACCTCCAGGAAAGGGGAGAAATGAGAATGGCGAAACGTGAACTTAGGGCCGAGCGATAGGTTGGAGAAGTCAGCGTGGTCGAGCCTGTTTTCACTGATGCCCCAATGGTCGCTGGCATCGAGCGTAATGCCGAAATGCCGAGTGAAATCGTAGGTGGCGCTGGCTCCAGCCCCGCGCAAATTCCAGTCCAGGTGACTGCTTTGCGGAATCGATCCCGGCGGAAGGGTTCCATGCACGTCCGCACCGGGATACAGAAATGAGTATCCACCGAAAATCTCCCACTTGGGAGCTGGCTGTTCCTGAGCCACTGCGAGGTTGGCGAATGCGCACAGGACAGCAAGCGTAACTAGTAGCCGGCCACAACGGCCAGAATGAAATGACATTGCGAATGTTCCTCCCAAAGTTTAACAACGTGATCTTCTGCTATGAGGCTTACTTGCTACTCAATCGGTAATGGATTCGGTCTGAAACTATCCCACGAGGGCGGTACCTTGCGGACACGGACGACCGCTGTATGGAGCGGGATCGTACAGTGCACAGCTAATACCCATCCCGTGACGATACCGAGTAGTAGGAGAGCCATGGCTTGTTTACTGGGTCAGCCAACGTGCCCTTTCTTCTCGGCCCAGAAACCGAAGTACCTCGTTGCAGATACGATCCTAGCTACTCTGGATTAGGGCGGTCTGGTCAACATTGCTCATCTGGCGCACAGCGCTGAAGAAATCTCTAAAAGGTATTCGCGCCAATGCGCCACCTGAGCTCACAATCAAGATTTTTCATGTGCGAGCAATCTTGTACAGCCAGCCACTGTCGCTCATCTCTGTCATCTTTTAACCTCCTGAGTGTGTCGAGGAAGGGGCAGCTGTAGTTCAGAGCTTTCACTTTCGCGTCGCTAGGTGAGACATCAACGTTTCACGCTAAAGCGGGCACATCCAGTCACGAGCAGGAACAGAAAGACAAGCCTGCCCAGCAGGAAGAGAAGAAAGTGCAACCCGAAAAGCCAGCAAAGCAGGAACAAAGACCTGCGCGCAGCAAGAGAAGAACGCTAAACCCGCAGAGAAAAACGCACAGCGACCCGCGGTGTGGGCTCAGCCCAAGCAGGCAGAGCAAGCCCGTGGCGGCCGCATTCCCGACGACCGCTTTAAGGCCAATTTTGGACGGCAGCACGCGTTTCGTGTCAGCCAGGGCGACTATGGTAATCGCCGCTTCCAATATTGCGGCTATTCGTTCGGATTTATCGACGCGTGGCCAAGCAATTGGCTCTACACGAAAAACGTTTATGTCGTCGAGATTAATGGTGTTTATTACCTGTGCAACCCAATGTATCTTGGTGTAAACATTGCGCTCAGCATCGTTTTGTAGCAGCGAGACTGAGAGTGCATTGAAGCGCAGTAGGCTTTTTCAGCGCGAGTCCACTCTATGGGCTTGCGCTTTATTGTTGGAGCCGACCACGTCATCTGCGGAATATCGTCCTGCGGGCTTAGCGGAAATATTCGGAAAGTGAGCAGTAGTGCACAGCGCGACCAGTGGATCGGTGAAATCTTTGTACATGACGCGTCGCCTTTCAATCCGCGCAACCCGAAGCAGCAAGGCACTACCGGGCAATCGAAGGATGATTTGGCAAGGTGATTCAAAATGCGTATCCTCCGTCTACTATTGCTTGCAATTCTGATAGTGGCTATTCCGGCCGTTTCGTTCGCGCAGTTCAGTGTGTCGATCACTGTCGCTCCGCCCGCCCTGCCTGTGTACACGCAGCCTATGGCTCCCGCGGACGGTTATCTATGGACGCCCGGCTATTGGGCTTACGGAAACGAAGGTTACTTCTGGGTTCCGGGAACCTGGGTGATGGCTCCCGAAGTCGGCTTTCTCTGGACTCCAGGTTATTGGGGTTGGGGCGATAACGCGTACGCCTGGCATGGCGGTTACTGGGGTGAGCATGTCGGCTTTTACGGTGGCGTGAATTATGGCTTCGGCTATGGTGGCGTTGGCTACCAAGGCGGATACTGGAATCATGGCGCCTTCAACTACAACCGTTCAGTGAATAACGTGAATGTGACGAACATTCACAATGTCTACAATAAATCTGTAACCAACAACACAGCGTTTAACCACGTCAGCTATAACGGCGGCAGGGGGGGAATATCTGCCCGTCCAACCCAGGCGGAAGAAGCTGTATCGCGCGAGCGGCACTCCCAGCCAACGGCATCACAAACACAGCATATGCAAGCTGCCAGCAGCAACCACGCGCTTCTGGCTTCGGTGAACCACGGGCGTCCGGCGATCGCTGCAACTGCGAAGCCAGCCGAGTTTGGTGGTCACGGAGTGGTAGCGGCCAAGCAGGCTGGCGCACCGTACCGGGCCGCCGAGAGTCATGCAGCCGCTCAGCCGGAAGTAAACAGAACAACTCCCCACACCACGAACAGCGCCGCTCGCCCAGAAACAGCGCGCAACGTTCCAGCAACGCAAATAAATGGTAATAAGCGAGGCCCAGCGTATCCGCAGAGTTCAGCTCATGCGCAGCCAACTGCTCGCCCGCAGCCTGCACCTCATGCCCAAACTGCTCCGCGTGCTCAGGCCGCAGCCCGGCCCGAAGCGCGTATACAGAGTGCGTCGCGCCCGCAGCCTGCAGTTCATGCGCAACCTGCCCCGCGTGCTCAGGCCGCACTCCGGCCCGAAGCTCGTATGCAGAGTACGCCGCGTCCGGCGCAGAAAGAGGGCAACACCCGCGAAAGGTGAGCAGCAGAATTGTGAGGGTTCGGCTTTCGGATTTCAATATTTTCGAGGCCATATGGGTTCACTTGCGTTACGGCTCGGCTGGTCAGCGCGCCTGTCTGAGCAATGAGAGACTCATCATGCAGGCGCTTTGCCTTGCTGGAAAGACCACGCGACTGCATTCATTGTTTGTGCGGCAGTTGCCAGAATTTATGTTTGTCCACCAAAGAGACCGGAGATAGCAATGACCGACTGTAATTCCGTTGTAGCCGTTTACGACACCCACGAGCAGGCAGAGCAGGCAGTCAAGTGTCTTTGGGGGAAGATGGGAGCCTTCTGGGGCGGCTTCTGGGGACTGCTTTTTGGATCGGCCTTTTTTGCCATACCCGGCATCGGCCCCGTCCTCGTTGCTGGTCCTCTGGTGGCCTGGATCGTGGCCGGACTGGAGGGTGCAGCGGTTGTGGGCGGCGTCAGCGCGATCGGGGGTGGGTTGGCAAGTATCGGGATACCGAAGGACAGCGTCCTTCAGTACGAGCTTGCGCTGAAGACCGACAAATTCCTGCTGATTGTTCACGGCTCACCGGATGCTGTGGCCATAGCGAAGGACATTATCGACGGAACAAAGCACACCTCGTATACGGTGCATGGCGAGACTGTTCTGGTTAGGCAATAAGAAAGTTAAGGAGAGCACCATGCCACAAAGCACACACGCTCGTGCATCAGAGTTGCACAACCTTGCAATCCATGCTCATCAGGCTGCCGCTGTAGCTCACGACAAGGGAGATCGCCTAACGGCTCACGAACTCAGCAAGAGAGCGCTTGAACATTCCATGAATGCATTTGGGGTTGCCGAGAGGCTCGCTGCAGAGGCAGCCAAGCCTGGAAAACCAAGGGCGTAAAGCGAGTCGAAGAAGTTGGAAGCACCCGGGCAATAGCAAGAGAAGTGGGAAAGGGTGGCGCTGAAAGCGAGGCCAGATGCACTGCAGGGCCGCGAGGGCAAGCCAACGACGCCATCCTTCCCAAATACCCTTAGGCCGTCCCGTGCCGGCATTGCCCCCCGAACCTTTCCCAGGCTAAATATACATTCTTGACATGAGCACTATAGCTCAGACAGGTCCACCGCGAGACGCTAAGGTTGGAAGTACCTCAGCACGCTGCCAATGCGATGGACGCAGAGAAGCCGTGTAGGGGTAGAAAAACAGAGGCCTCACCTTGAAAAAGATCATGTTGTTCGTTGCGTTAATCAGTCTGACCAGCCTTGGCTGGGCGCAGTCACATCGCGAAAAATCCACCGACCGCATGGATAATGCAGCCAAAGTGCTGCACGAAATTATGGGCGCGCCGGATAAAGGCATTCCTGAAGAAGTATTCGAACACGCAAAATGCATAGCCGTTGTTCCCCACATGCTCAAAGGCGGCTTTGTGTTCGGCGCGGAGAACGGCCGCGGCGTGGCAACGTGCCGCACCGCTGAGGGTTGGAGCGCACCGGCATTCTTTGCCATCACCGGCGGAAGCTGGGGATTACAGATCGGGGTTGAAGGCATCGACCTAGTCATGATCATCCAGAATGACAGCGGCATGCGCCGCTTGCTGCAGAGCAAGTTCGAACTGGGTGCTGATGCCTCGGCGGCAGCGGGACCAGTAGGCCGTCATGCGTCAGCCGATACCGATTGGAAGCTGAATACAGAGATTCTGACCTACTCCCGCGCCAAGGGCGCGTTCGCCGGACTCACGTTGAATGGCGCCTCGATTCGCCGCGACGACGACTCAATGGAGGCGATCTACGGTCGTCATGTTTCAACCAGGGCTGTATTGACCGGCAAAGTGGCGCCGACAGAAGCATCCGAGCGCTTCCTTAATGCAGTGAGAAGCGCAAAAGCGCAGGCGATTGCTTCGAACTAGTTAACTTCGAATACGAGGCGTGTGCCCGGGACGCAATCGAGTCCCGGACGCACCGCCAAGAAGAGGGGACTCAAAATGCTCTGGACAATATTCGTGATCCTTCTGATTCTGTGGCTCCTCGGATTCAGCCTTCACATCGCCGGCGGCCTGATTCATCTCCTGCTGGTAGTAGCGCTGGTCGTGCTGGTCTTTAACCTGGTAACCGGGCGACGCTGAATCGCGCGAAGAAGCTGAGGAGACACAAATGCCGTCACAAGAGAACGCATCATTGAGCGAAAGGCTACCTGGAATGAAAGTACGCACGCTGATGCTCGAAGGAAAACTTGCGGCATCGTTGCGATCAAGGGTTAGCGCGTCGCTTCCGAGCCGGGTTGCGGTAATCGGAAACTACCTTCCGCGCCAGTGTGGAATTGCAACCTTTACGACAGATTTATGCGATGCCATCGGTGCTGAATATGAAACGGTTCAATTACTCGCTGTACCGGTGAATGATCCAGGATCGCAGTACATCTACCCGCCGCGTGTACGATTCGAACTGATGGAAGGCGACCCGTCTTCCTATGACGCCGCCGCGGATTTTCTGAACTTCAGCAACGTCGACCTGGTTTGTCTGCAGCATGAGTACGGTATCTTCGGCGGTCCCGCGGGAAGCCACATTCTGCGCCTCCTGAGGCGGCTCAAAATGCCGGTGGTGACGACACTGCATACAGTTCTCCGCGAACCCGATGCCATGCAAAGAGTCGTGATGGACGAGATCACTGTGCTCTCTGACCGGCTGATCGTAATGAGCGAACACTCATCGCGGCTTCTGCAAGAAGTGTTTAACGTATCGGAAGAAAAGATCGACGTCATTCCCCATGGCGTCCCCGACCTGCCATTCGGAGATCCCAACTACTACAAGGACTCTTCCGGAACAGAGGGAAGAGCCGTGCTGCTCACATTCGGATTGCTCTCTCCGAACAAGGGGATTGAACGCGTGATCGAAGCACTTCCCCGGATCGTAGCCGAGCATCCAGAGGCAGTGTATATGGTCGTGGGAGCCACCCATCCACATATCCGGCGACGTGAAGGCGACCAGTACAGGTTGCAACTTCAGGCACTGGCAAGAAAACTTGGGGTTGAGCGTAATGTGATTTTCCACAACCGCTTCGTCAGCCCGGAGGAAATGGCACAGTTCGTCGGCTCTGCTGATATTTACATCACGCCATATCGCTACGAAGCGCAAGCTGTTTCGGGCACGCTGGCGTACGCACTGGGGGCGGGGAAGGCGATCATCTCGACTCCGTACTGGCATGCCGCTGAACTGTTGGACGAGGGACGTGGAGTGCTGGTCCCGTTCGAAGACTCAGATGCGATTGCGGCTGCGGCGATTGAACTGCTGGATAACGAAGTAGCCCGCCATGCGATGCGTAAACGCGCCTACCTTTATGCGCGGGATACAGTGTGGAACAAGGCTGCCGAATCTTACATGAGCGCGTTCGTGCGCGCCCGTTCCGATCGAATGCAGGTTCCGCGCATCGCGTTTTCAGACTTGAACGCCGAGAGAACGCTGGACCGGCTGCCGTCCTTCAAACTGGACCATCTATACCGGATGACCGATCACACCGGACTCTTGCAACACGCAGTGTTTTCCGTCCCTAATTATGGCGAGGGTTACGCGACCGACGACAACGCCCGGGCATTAATCGTTGCGATGTTGATGGAAGAACTCGGAATGACCGCGCTCTCTGAATCGGCTAACCTGGCATCGCGCTACCTGGCATTTCTGTGGCACGCGTTCAACCCGGCAACGGGTCGGTTCAGGAATTTCCTGAGCTACGAACGCCAGTGGCTTGAGGCAACGGGATCGGAAGATAGTCACGGCCGTGCCTTGTGGGGATTGGGAACCGTACTGGGACGCTCCAAGTCCGCTGATTTGCGGGGCACCGCAGGGCGGCTGTTTGAATCAGCTCTTCCTGCCGTTCTCAGTTTCAGAAGTCCGCGCGCAATGGCGTTTTCCGCATTAGGGCTACAGGAATACCTCAACGGATTCCCGGGAGACAGAGCGGCTATGCAGACGATGGACGAACTCTCGCATCGTTTGCTCGACACCTACGCCTCCAACCACTCAACCGGATGGCACTGGTTTGAGGATGTTCTCGCATACTCGAACGCGCGACTGCCACAGGCTCTGATCGCATGCGCGGTGCGCACCGCTGATAAGGTCATGCTCGCGGCCGGGCTTGAGTCTCTGGGTTGGATTGTGACAATGCAGCGTTGCGACACTAAGGGACACTTCGTTCCGATTGGATCGCAAGGCTTTCATCGCAAGGGAGGCGAGAAGGCACGCTTCGATCAGCAACCCGTAGAAGCTGGGGCAACCGTATCCGCATGCTTGGAGGCATTTCGCGCGACCACCGATGACCGCTGGCTGAAGGAGGCATGGTCGGCGTTCAACTGGTTCCTGGGCGACAATGATCTGCAGATCGTGCTCTACGACTCCAGCACTGGCGGATGTCGCGACGGATTGCATCCCGACCGGGTCAACGAGAACCAGGGAGCGGAGTCCACGCTTTCCTTCCTGATGGCGCTGCTCGAGATGCGCTTGCTGGAAGACGCGGAACTATCTTTCCCCAAGCACGAAGCTATCTCCACTTCACGCGTTTCTCTCACTTCGCGCACTCCATTGGAGATTTCATGAGCGTAGTTATTCATGACGTGCCGTTGCTGCATCGCCATGCCGCAAATCCGATCCTCACCAGTAGAGACTGGCCATACCCAATCAACAGCGTGTTCAATGCTGGCGCAACCCTGCTTGAGGATGGTTCGACGCTGTTGCTCTGCCGCGTGGAGGACCGAAGGGGCCTCTCTCATCTCTGTGCCGCGCGTTCGGCAAACGGAGTGGACGGATGGCAGATCGATCCGACACCAACGCTCATGGCAAACCCGGACGAATATCCGGAAGAGCTCTGGGGTATTGAAGATCCGCGAATCACCTGGGTGCCGGAATTGAAGCAGTACGCAGTGGTTTACACCTCGTATTCACGCGGTGGTCCGGGTGTTTCGCTCGCGCTTACCAAGGACTTCCATAGCTTTGAGAGATTCGGGGTGATCATGTCACCCGATGACAAGGACGCGGCGCTACTACCGCATAAGATTGACGGACGCTGGGCACTCATTCACCGGCCTATGACTGCGCTTGGTGCTCATATCTGGATATCCTACTCGCCCGACCTGCGGCATTGGGGCAGTCACAAGATCATGCTTGAAGCACGTCGCGGGGCCTGGTGGGATGCGAATAAAATTGGGCTCTCTTCACCGCCGATTCAAACCGCCCGCGGATGGCTAACCCTCTACCACGGAGTGCGGCACACACCATCGGGCTGCCTCTACCGATTAGGTCTGGCGCTTTTTGATCTTGAGGAGCCAGACAAGTGCTTGCTCCGGGGGGACCAGTGGATCTTCGGTCCAGAAACTGACTACGAACGCCATGGCGATGTTGATGACGTTGTCTTTCCCTGCGGGAACACTATGAACGCCGATGGCGACACGATCAATGTGTATTACGGAGCGGCTGATTGCGCGATCGCCTTGGCTCGGACAAGCGTTCGCTGCCTCCTGGAATGGCTTGATGCGCACGGAAATTGTGACCGGCGGCAGAGAGCACAGGATTTATGACAGTTCACAGTTGGATTATTCAGTGCTTCTTCGCTTGCCAACACCGTGATCTTAGCCGCGTCTTCACCATCAACAATCGCACGTACCAGGTCTGCTTCGATTGCGGACGCGAGATTAATTACTCGTGGGAGCTGATGTGTTCTCTGGAGCCATCCGATTCTGCCAATCGGCTTTTACCACTAGATAACAGAAGGTCCGCGCAGGCCTCAATGACTTGATGGACAGTTGCGCGGCATGCCCGCACCGAAGCGGTTTGTGGTGCACGCGCGCAAGAGTGGATGTCCGCGACTTTCACTGCTATCGATTCGGTACTGCGGCTGTCTGAATTTGCATCTTTACCAGCAAAGCATCTTTGCCCGGCAACATCTCTATGAGTGAATTCAAAAAAGACGTCACGTGCTTGCTTCAACAGAAATACTGACCGAGCATGAGCTGGATTGACCATACACCTCTTTCTAAGGTTGTTAGGATCAGTTGGTCAGGGAGGTTCAAGGTATGTTGAAGAAAATGGTATTCGCAGTATTCAGCTTGGTTATCGCTGTCGGCTTAGCGTCGCCGCCTGAAACAGAGGCCCAAGTACACGTCGGAGTCCAAATCGGAGCGCCGGTGATCGCGTTTCAAAGTGGCTACCATGAAGGCTACTACTACGAAAATGGGTATCGCTATCAAAGAGACAGTCGCGGATACAGACACTATGACCATGCATTCGGAGGACACAGCGACTGGAAGCACGACCGCGCCCACCGGGACGGAAACCATCATGACGAGCATCACCCAGATGGTGACCATCGCGACTGGAAAAATTAACGGATATCACAACAACAATGATCGCCATTAGGAGTAACAGTTTGTCTACAGCTTGTTCCCTCGATTGACCGAAACTGTTAAGGTACAGTTGGCCATTCGAGGGACGGAGTTATCCGCAGCGGGAGCGAGCGGCCGCATGGAGGAAAGCAACGAAGGCGGCCTGCACGTTCTTCCGACAATCAAAATCGAGAAAGGTGGCCAGAATCTCCCCCTGTAGAAAACAGCGGCGAAATTCTGGCACGATTTTTTCGGGCAATTGCCTAACCGATTGAAAATAAAGCGTTTCCATTTATAAGCCGGAAAACCCTTGTTCTAGAAATATCCCGACCCTCGGCAACGGCGGCCATGAGCGGAACACTGTTTATGAGATCGCAGGCGGCGTGAACGACCGCCGGGCCAACAGATTACCCCACGGAATTCCAAAGTTGCCAACATCTCAGGAGAACAGGAAACAGGTCGCGCGGCCGAGGACCGATTCACCCTACCCGCAAAAAGAGAACCATATCCAGAACCTCCACGGCTGTAGTATTCCCCAACTCTCGGCAACCCCCAAAGCATCCCAGAACCAGCGCAGACTCCGGCACAACCGCCAGCGCCCAACCCAGATCTCCTCCGGAGGCGCGCAACCCGGTCCAGCCGATCAGACCCACGCACTTCAGACCAGAAATTCCGGCAGCAGTGACAATGATGCCAGAGAGGAACCACCGCTTCGAGCAACGCCAGACGCTAAAGGCGGCGGGCGGGCCAACAGATGTTCCTCAACTTGAATTAATAGACTTCCGAGCGAAGTGCGTCTGCACCTGATCCTCAGAACTCATGCCCGCGGAGACCGAGACCATCTCCCCAACCCCATATCTCGAAGTGGTTTCACGCACGTATCTGCGGGTAAAATTCCAAGCTAGGTGCTGGATCTGCCGGTTAATCTCCGGCCAGTATTCTGGATCAGCTTCCCCAAGCAGCCATCCGGCATAGTGTTCGGCAAGTTTCTGCTGGGTCGGAAGAGTCTTTGGAACATCAGAAACAAGGGGACCATCCGGAGCCTTGGCAAGGTTTTCGACGCTCGGGGCCGGTACCTCGGTCCCAGTGCGCGGCCCTTCGGCAATCTGCCCTGCGACAACCTGCACCTCATCGAGCGGCTCATCGTCTGCGTCAAATACCAACGCCTTCTTTAACTGCTCCTCACGAGCTGACTGGAGAATGCACAGAGGCTGGAATTCCGGGGTGAGAAGCTCCGGGTCGATGCGACTGAGGAGGAAGCTCGCCATAAAATCACGTCCCCGACCGTCATCCGATACCAACATTCCGAGCGTCACCGGGTGGCGATCGCGCAGTATCTCGCGCTTGGCGAGATCGGCCAGGTGGAGAAGCAGGGCCGGATCCGCGGCGGGCGCCACCTCCGTCGCGCGCGCAAACAACATTTCACGCCGGTCACGGTGAAAAACCGGCAGCGCGCTTGACTTCCACAGTGTCGGCCGATAGCAGAGAATGCAGCGCATCCATTGAAGGAATCGACCCCAGCGTTCGGCTTGCTCTTTGTATGCAACGGTACCTATATCTTTGATCGCCGCCCTTTTGGCACGTTTGCGGTAATTCTCCAGCTTGTCGGCCAACCCTGGCACCTTCGCGAGTACATCTTCAGGGGCAAGTTCCTCCCGCTGCGCCAGGCGGAGTGCGAACGCGATGGCGGCCAATTCAAAGCAGTTCAGACGAACTTTCCGCGAGCCGCTTATCTCTTTCAATTTGTTCCTGGCGGTTAGCATTTGCCCAGCCATGGTCTCATCGGATTCCGCTTGCGAGTAAACGGTGCTGCGGTTGACGCTGGGAAATTGCACTCTGGGATCGAGCCGCGGAAAGTGACCCATACGGGCGTTGCCTATAGCGTTCACGATCGCTTCCAGCCCCGGAAGGACGGCGGCGACCTCGGCTTTATTGAGAGTGAGGCGGCTAGTTTTCATAGAGGGGATCTCCTTCGAAGCCGACCATCCCGAACACAGACTGAATCACAAAATTATCGAAGTACACGTCGAGATCCTCTGTTGTAGGTTCGGTCATGGTCGCGACGAAGAACAACGCCCTTGCTTCCATCGCGGCTTGAACAATCAATTGGAGGCGATCATCGTCAGGCAGGCACTTCTGGCAATCAGCAAGAAGTGCCTGAGCGCGCGTGGTGTAGTGGTGCAGTAGCTCGTGAGAAGTAGGTTTTGGTATCGAGGCCCAAAACGATAGTGAGCCCAGTTCAAAGTGCGGCCGCGTCGAGATATACATTTCTTTCTCCCGGGCATTCTTAGTATAGGTCGGTGGCGACTCTTGAAATTGTCTGACAACAACTTTGATGTTTTCGGGCGGTAACTGATTGCTGCAGTCATGGATGACCGCCGAATAGTAGGGAAAGTCTTGCCGGCAGCTGGTCGAATTCTGGTGCGACAGAGGAGACGAGAAACACACTCCTGAAACTGCTCGGGCATTCCAATCCTGGCAGGACCATTTATCCTGCCAAAGGATTGGGGCCGAAGCAGATTAAATCACGACCGCCGGAGACTGGCGGACACGCAGGCCGGCGAGCGACTCCGGCCGCTGGCCGAGATCAGTGCGGAGTTTCTGTTCCAGATTATCGCCGAAAGGGCCGAACGAACCCTTTCCACAAACCGGCCAGAGTGGCAGAGCAGCGGGTTTGTTAGGATACGCCTGTGGTGAATGACATGTCCCATCGTAGAGTTTGTCGGATTGTCTCGGAGCTTTTCCTCATTCTCATCCTCGTTACGGGCGTCAGTGTAGCGGGCGACACTGGTACCTCGAATCCAATCAAACAGCTGAGCGCTCGCACGAAGCTGAATCAGATAAGTGCAAGCATACATGCGATTGTCGATGATGGTCGGCTGCGGGATCAGCGAAGAACTGATTTCGCCGGCCTGCGCGCCCCAATCCGCGAATTTTACCGGCAATCGAACTTCACCCCAGTCTGGATTCGTGACGGCAAGCCTACGTTACAGGCAGGGAAGATGATCGCCATACTGCAACAGGCCGAGAACGACGGGCTCACTGCTGAAGACTACGACGCATCTTTATGGGCGGAACGGTTGGCGAGTCTCCGGAACCGAGATACGCCCTCCGAAGAGGCCGACTTCGATGTAGCGCTAACATTTTTCACGATGCGCTACGTTTCGGATATTAGAGCAGGAAGAATAAACCCGGAATACTTCAATTTTCCCCTCGACGTAGATACAAGAAAGCTGGACCTTCCAAGGTTTATCAAGGAACTGCTTGCCGACGAGGGAGATTTGAAATCCAAGATTGCAAGTATCGAACCGCCTTTGGCTGGCTACAAGAAATTGAGAGCGGCACTGCCGAGATATATACAAATTGCAAGAGCGGATACCGGAGAGAAACTGCCAGCTCTTCAGCATGGGCTTTACCTCTTCGAGGGATCAGAGTACGAGGGTGTTCCAAGATTGTCCAGATTACTTCGCCTGTTAGGTGATCTGCCGGACAGTGCGGTGATTCCCGAAAACTTTCACGTGTACAGTGCGCCTCTTATCCAGGCCGTCAAGCGGTTTCAGAAACGTCACGGGCTGCCTGCGAGTGGCTATTTAGATCAAGAGACTATCGACCAGCTAAATGTTCCTCTCAGTGAACGCGTCGCGCAAATGTGCCTGGCGCTGAAACGTTATCGCTGGCTACGCTACGAGTTTTCGCAACCGCCGGTCATCATTAATATCCCGGAATTTCGGCTTTATGCTTTGAACGATAAGGGCGATATTGGTTTAACCATGACCGTAGATGTGGGGCAGGATTTCAAGCGCACTCGAACACCGGTGCTTGAAAGCAACATCGAGTACGTGGTATTCCGTCCGTATTGGGATGTACCATTCGACATCCAGAGGAAGGAGATTGTTCCCGAAATCGAAAACGATCCCAATTATCTGTCAGAAAACCATTTCGAGGCCGTAGATGCCAATGGGAGGGTAGTCTCTAACATAAGGGGTAAAGGTGAAGTCTTGGAGCAGATCCGAAGGGGTGAGCTTCGGATCCGGCAGAAGCCGGGTGCGGACAACTCGCTGGGCCTGATAAAGTTTGTTTTTCCGAACCGCCACAGCGTCTATCTGCATGGCGTTCCCGAATGGGAGGATTATTTTTCGGAACCAGATCGAGACATCAGCCACGGCTGCATCCACCTGAAGGAACCTGCTAAATTGGCGGCGTGGATGCTACGTGACAAACCGGAATGGACAATCGAAAAAGCGAAGCATGCGATGACAGACGGGCCCGACGACTTCAGAGTCAACCTCACAAAGCCACTGCCTGTTGTGATTATTTATATGACTGCGGCTGTACGCGAGAACGGGGAGATTAACTTTTATCCCGACATTTACGGTTACGATGCAGACTTGCTGGCCGCATTGGCAAAGGGTCATCCATCTCCATGATCATTACGAAGTCAAATCGCGGCTTGCCTAACGATTTTTCGCATACCTGGATGGATCGCGGCTGTTCAGGTTTTCGGTCGTACCAAATAGCTTGCGTTCTGATAATGCTTGTGTCACTGCGTGCTGATGCGGGTGTGCCACTCAAGGTCGATCATATTCTCGTCATTAAGAAGAAGCATGAACTGCAACTGCTATCTGGAAATGAGATTGTGAAGACTTATTCGGTTGCCCTCGGGGGTGGCGGGCTGTCTCCTAAACGGCGCGAAGGAGATCGTAAAACACCAGAAGGAAACTACAGAATCGATTTCCGCAATTCCGCTAGTATGTTTCATCTGGCCCTGCACATTTCTTATCCAAACGAAGCGGACAAGGAACATGCACGGAAGCTGGGAGAACGTCCCGGCAGCGACATTATGATCCACGGACTCGGTAAGGATTTCGCGTGGATGGGGGCAGTGCATCGCCGTTATGACTGGACGGACGGTTGCATAGCCGTGACCGATGAGGAAATCGATGAGATTTGGCGCCTCGTCCCGGATGGAACTCCAGTTACGATTCGTCCTTAGCCGTCCGCAGGCGCGGGCATTGCTCGCGCCTCATCAAGATCATCTTCGTTTTCCCGCCGTTTGGACCAGCATTTAGTTCAACCAGGGTTTATCAGAGAAATCCTTGGCATCGCTCCAGATCTTCTGTTAAGTACCCCAGTCCCCGAGCCTCAACTCCCAGAGCCACTCAGCTCTGCCTCGAGCTTTCACGCCACCCTTTGGGCGCGGGCGCCAGAGAGCCAAACGCCCTGCCTGCAATCAACACCATCATCACTTCTGCCATAGCCATGATCATTCCCCTACCGTTGACTATCCTTGGCGAGCCCCCCAAGGGCGCGGCGGCGGGCGGGAACGGGATCTTGCTCTTCTACTTCATCCTTTTCTCCTACTCTTCAACCATTCCCATACACAGACACAAGCACCAGATCGTTCAACCCTACCCGCAAGAGACGTTTTCCAGCCCCATAGCCATAACCTTCTAGCGGCAGTAGTATTCCCTACCCGGCAACTCGCATAAACAGCCCAGCCCAGAGACCTACGGAACCTGTGCAACCCAGACCAGCCGATCAGCCCCGCTCACTTCAGACGCTGTAATTCCAACAGCAGTGGCAATGACACCAGAGAGGAACCACCGCTTCGAGCAACGCCAGACGCTAAAGGCGGCGGGCGGGCCAACAGATGTTCCTCAACTTGAATTAATAGACTTCCGAGCGAAGTGCGTCTGCACCTGATCCTCAGAACTCATGCCCGCGGAGACCGAGGCCATCTCCCCAACCCCATATCCCCACCCATCTACGGCAGTAGTCTTCAGCTCTCGGCAACCCTCTAAACAGCCCGAATCCAGCGCAGGCTCCAGCGCAACGGCCCAGAGCCAACCACAGACCACCCTCGGAGCCTGCGCAACCACGCGCCCAGAGCGGC
>Ga0326727_10006571_pt1 | contig 31730 bp, 25 predicted proteins | sample MB2enrmetagenome_FD_207643 | JGI IMG/M metagenome (GOLD analysis project Ga0326727, IMG submission 207643) | Lab enriched peat soil microbial communities from McLean, Ithaca, NY, United States - MB29MY | ecosystem: Environmental > Terrestrial > Soil > Wetlands > Peat | place: USA: New York...
TTTTCCTATTGGTTTGACATATGTTATAATAATTTGTGATGGGATTTTAAGTTTTTGATTAGGGGTTGATCTTATTTCTGAACGAAAATTTCCTTTAGTATCTTTCATGACAAATATTTGATTAATTGCCATTTTCTCTTGTAATATAACCGCTCTCTCATTCCCATTAACAATAAAATACCCCCCTACATCCACTGGACACTCACAAAGGTTTATTCTTTGAAGTTCAGTTTTTCCCCAAAGGACACAATAGTGAGAACGAACCATGACAGGTATTTCTCCCAAAAGAACACTGTAAGCAATATCGATCTCCTTACCATCAGGAGTCAATTTTGCAACATCAATATACATCGGCATAGAATATGTTAGACTCCGAATTCTTGCTTCATTCGGAGTAATCGGCTCGAATCCTTTTTCTTCTTTATTTGATGGTAATCCAAATCTGACATTTTGTAATCTTAATGTTATGATACTATGAGACAGACCAGATTCTTTTTCATCAATTATTGTATAATTATTAACCAAAGCAGGTATTGATTCAGTTATAAAATCATAATATGATCGAATTTGATGATCTACAAGGGAGAATTCGGAAAAGAATAGCTCCAACACTTTTTGGGAAATTTTTGAAGTATCCATGACAATTTGTTTTTATCATAAATTCGTTCCCACTTTTTTATTTTTATAGACATCATACTCACACTTTATTTCATCTTTGTCTGTCTTTCCAATAATACACAGTTAGATAAATAAAGTCGCAAGGTAAAAAAGAACCAGAGTTACAAGAATCCATTGCGGTTTCTTTCTTCTCTTTTTGTGCTTCGTCTAATCTTTTACGATCTTTTCTATTTCTTTTTCAATTTCCTTTTTCTCTTCGCCTTTAAAATCATCAGGATCGATATTATATGGATCTATTGAGTAACTTTTCTTTTTGACATTTCTTTTACTTACTTTTATATATTAATTCACTTTAGTCTACTGCCTCAGTTCAAGATACATTGTAGCAAGTATACATTCAAATTATGCTGTCTTTATGCTTTAGAGGATTTATTTACAGCGGATGAAATAAATTCTCTTGTTGAATAGTTTTCTATCGTACGATAGAAATTTCTATGGATAATCACTGGAGTAATGCTGTTGAACTTTCAAGTATGATTATTCTTGTAGAGTCAAATATTTCTCTATGTCTCCATAATCCCCAAGTTCCATAATATCTATGTCCTTCTCTTGTTGAAGGAGTTGTTCTTTTAGAGAGACAACACATTATTTTCATTAACAGTTTTTTCCCCCGTGGCCTTACACTGCGAGAATCTATGAAACAGAATGGTTTGTTATCGGCAAGTGAATCATTATTGACCAGCGGACCATTATTATTGATACCAGGGTACGATGGATATGGTTTTATACCATCTCTATAGCAGAAACCAGTCACTCTAGGAATCATAGTACCAGAAATCATAGGAAGCACTCGATTCATATTGATAGCATAACTGTTATTTGGTCCAGCAATCTCTTGACTCTCCTCCATCACATATTTTGGTATTTGCTCCAACTTGTGTGCTCTTCGAGAAATATCCAGTAGTGCTCTCTTAATCCCAACTAAACAATTCATATCCTCAATATAAATGTCTCCTCCTGGTTTTTGTCGTAAATCTCCACAAACTATTCCCTCTACATAATAATAGAGGATTGCTTTTTTTGATGAAAAAAGGTAAGGGATATTTGTCCTTTCTTTAACATATATATTTGCATGATTTCCCTCCCAATCCATTCGTAGTGTATCTTTAATGTTTTCATAGTCATTAAGATTTATATTTTCCGAGAGGAGAGAGTCACAATCACTATAACTGTTACTCCAAGAAGATGAAAAATAAATATATCTCTCAGGATTATCGATGATGGGAAATACCGACATATCTAATTTATAAAACTTTGATTGACTAACCAGATCATCAGTCTCTAAAATAAGTCTTTCCTTTTCTGATGTAAGTCCATAAATATGCATACCAAATTTTAATGCCTTTTGGAGTCTTCTCGTTTTGATATTCTTATAGAAATATGTGATGTGAGTTTCTTTACTTATTATTGCATCGGGAGTTACATAGAATATTCCTCTATATATCCCGCATCTGTTGTGACTGTTATCAAATAACGATAGGATTTCCATAGGACATGTTTTCGTTGTGAAAATGAATTGAATAGGATACTTAAAGTGTTTAAAAGAGAATGTATATATGCATGATGGTTCTTTCTTATATGTTTTGATGTCTTTTACTTCATATTTTTTGTCTAAAAATTTGAGTTTTTCCGAGAAATCATCGAGGACATAGCAGGATTTATAATCATTACTTCCTAAAATGAAAATATCAATATCCGACATATCTCCATTTTTATATTCCATATCCAATTCATTGTATAATTTTGTGGGAAATCCTCCGGCAATAAAATAATATTCTGATTTGAAAGTATCTATCATATCTCTGAATTCAGAAGGAATTTCTTTGGTAATTTTTGTGAGAAAAATTGGGTTATGTAATGTAAGTCCTTCACTCAAAAGTCTGAAATACACATAATCTCGTATTCTATAAAAAGCACCATCTCCAAAGAAAAGTTCAGGGATGTTTTCCAGACTTTCATCTGGTTCTAAATAGTCAAGTATTAAGATAACAATATCTGTTTCGTAATTCGAAATGGAATCCATTAGAATTTAAACCAAATGAAAAGTTGAAATGTTTTTCATTTTTAATTAAAAACACCATTTTTCTTTTTGGAAAGAGAATTATGATAATTCAATGACATTGTCGAAATTCCCTTTGTCGCTTTGATGACATATCAGTAAAACTGGTATTTGAAGCTCTTTTAAATGATGATATTTTTACTACATACTCCGGATTTAAAATTTTTTCTATATATTCATTTGCTTTTTCACTTACAAATTCTAATGTTTGATCAAGAACTTCGCCCTCTGCAATCTTTATCTTCTCTATAATTGAATTGAGAAGAGCTTGTCTTTTTATTAGAACTTTCTGTTCTTTTCCAATTCTGTTTCTTAACTTGCTCCATGAGACATAATATTGCGACAAATAACAATTTATTTTAGGTGTAGTGAAAATGTAGATTTACCAACTAAACCAAAGACTAGTTTTCGTATCTATGATACGAAAGTTTAATTTAATCTTTTAAAAGAGGTCAAATATCAACATACCAATCAACAGGGCGAAGGAGGAGAATGATAGTGTTGCTTCAATCGCACCACTAGGTTTAGGTGTCGGAGTTGATGTAGAGGTGGATGTGGATGTCGGTGTGGATGTAGTATTAGCAATAGGGACTTGAGTACCTCCATTGCAGTTAGTGTCATACCAGTTTTCCCAAATGTTAATCGCATCAGTGCATGTCGTATAATTGAAATAGGGACAATTTTCAAGAGTGTCAATTGTACCAAAAGTGATTATTGAGTTTTGGATCAAGAAAGTAGCAAAACTATCTTCACACAAACCATAAATGGTAGTTGGATCCTCACTACATAAATTAGCACCAGTAGACTGCATATAAACTACTGAAGCATTGACTGATACAGTGATAATTCCGCAAAAGCAGTTGCTGCAGAACGTAGATGTAGCACCTCCAGAGTAATCACCACAGCCATTTGTAATAGGACTTGTATCAACTGACAGGAGAGAACTGCTCGGAATAGGGCAAGATGAAGTAGGAGCTATTGATGGTATCCCAGTTGAGACACTTGTTGGAGTTGGAGTAGGGGTTGGAGTTGCTGTTGTAGAAACGTTAAGAATGCAGGAATTATTGTACCAATCTTCCCAAATATTAAATGCAGAAGTGCAATTTGCGTCGCCAAGAAGAGATGTAGAGTTTGTCGAGCAATTCGATAAGGTATTCGTAATAGTACTTGTCAGAATACCATTTTGGATTAGAAGAGCTACATAATCCTCTAGACACATGCCTAATGTATCATAGTAACCTTGATTACACCAATTAGAGCCAAAATACTGTGATTCAGCCACCATAGCATTCGCAAATACTGTAAGAACTCCGCATATGCAATTATCACAGAATTCTGTTGTTGCTCCATTAGAAGTATCGCATCCATCCGTAATGGGACTAGTATCAACGGACAAAAAGACACTATCAGGAATAGGACAAGAAGAAGTTGGAGACTGTGCCCCAATTGTCACAAAAAAAGTCACCAATACTAAAAGGGCTTGAGGATACATTTTTTTAATTATATATACTTTATTTTTAAATGAATATGCTACCAATTTTTCATTTTTAATTGGAAAAATAATATTCTCTAACTCACGAAGTTAAAGATAGTTACAGTTACACAACACAGGGTGCAACTGAGTATTTACATAAATATATCAGTACCACATTCTTTGCACGACTTTGCGACTTTGCACAACAAATAGTTGAATGATTTGAACCAGAACCTTTAATACCATTCTGACACTGATATTATACAAGGTGCTGATGAAGATTTGCATGAAATACCCGAGTCAAAGATGTTCTCAGTGCAACAATCTTTTGTTCCTCCAGGTCTACCTCCACAATTGCCTCCCTCGCATACTCCGCAAGATTTCGTGCAACAAATAGTTGAATGATCAGGACCAGAACCTTTAATACCATGCTGACAAGTTGGGTCAGGAGAGGATGGAGGAGTAGCAGTTACTATGCAAGGTGCAGATGAAGATTCGCATGAAATACCTGAGTCAAGAATGCTCTCAGTGCAACAATCTTTTGCTCCTCCAGGTTTTTTACCACAATTTTTCCCCCCGCATACTCCGCAAGATCTTGCGCAACAAATAGTTGGATGATCAGGATTTCTAATACCATTCTGACAAGTTGGATCAGGAGGTGAGGGATGAATAGCAGTTACTATGCAAGGTGCAGATGTAATATCACATGAAATATCTGAGGCAAAAATACTTTCAGTACAACAATCCTTTGATCCTCCAGGTCTACTACTGCAACCTGTTCCTCCACATACTCCACAATATTCCGTACAACAAATAGTGGAAAGACTTGGTCCAACCCCTTTTATACCATTTTTGCAATATGGATCAGGAGGGAAACAATAAGATATTCCGTAAAAAGTAAAAGAGTAAGATAACGGAATAACTGAATCATCAACCGATATGCAAGTCTTGTCTAGAGAGTTATAGTTATATCGGTGAGAAAAATATTCTCCACAATCCGTATCATTGTAGCTGTCACAAATAATATTGCATATATTCATGATACAAGTTGAGCTAGAGGATATAGAACATTTACCGAGGTTACATATTAGTCCTTCAATGTATGGATAAATATCTTCTGGGAGATGATCTTTACTAGAAGCCATTGAGAAGCATTCTCCAAAACTCAGGCCAGTACTTGTTTTTGAAAAGAATGCTGTTCCTTGACAGTCATCTGATGAATAAACTTCTACTTCCATTCCCCATAAATTTGCATTTGTAATTATTGATCGAAGACTTAAAAAAAACGTTAGAGTAGTAAGAATAATGCTTTTCATCGCCTATGGAGTCGTCTTTTTATGAAGATTGTTTTTTCCTTAAGTGTATTTTCCGCTTTTAAATTGATAAAAAACAAAAAATGGAACGAATAAATAATGTTCCGTAAATATGATATGCATATCTCGAAGTTCTTGACGATAAGATATTCCGACCGCATAATCTATGTCCCTATTCAGTTTTTCGTTATATTTTTTGTTGCTATACTCTATCTAGGATTTGTAATTATTACGAGGGATTATATTTCTCCAAAAATGGAGGTTCAAGTTCAAAGCATGCCAAAGATAAAATTAGAGACTTTTGAGGCTAATGTTCTTGCTCTTTCTCCTCCATATATCCAATTTCCAGAACCATTTGAAAATCCACCATACACTGAGATGGAATTTATAAAGAACATATACGGTCACAGTCCAGCAAATAGATTCAGGAGATGGACAAGACCCAATTTAAAATTCCAAGGAGCTTTAGTGACTGTCATCACGTCTTCATACAATTCCAATGAGGCTTATCTAAAGGAGGTGGCTTCTTGCTTGTTTCAGCAAACATTTACTGCTTGGGAATGGCTAATTATAAATGATGGTTGGGAAGACAAAATAGGATTTTTTGATGAATTTTTGAAATGGATTGAACAAAAAGGATTCAAAGAACAAGTGAGAGTCATTCACTCTAAACATAATATTGGTCTTCCTTCTGCTCGTAATTTTGGAGCAAAACATCGTTCTCCTTCTTCTAGATACTTATTTTTCTGCGACGATGACGATCAATTAGAACTTACATACCTGGAAAAGGCTTTCTTATTGCTTGAACTGAACAAAGAGTATGTTCATGTGAATGCTTGGTCTTATGGTTTCGGAGCGAAGAACTACACTTGGAAGAAGGGATATGAAGCCGGAAACTTTACTCTTGAAGAAAATCAAATCACCGTCATGTCAATGGTTCGCTCTAAAGAATTCGATGAGGTTGGTGGATTTGATCCAAATTTGAGTCAAGGGATGGAGGATTGGGATTTATGGTTGAAAATCGCAAACAAAAGATGGGGAGGAATTACTATTAAAGAATTACTCTTTTGGTATCGTCTTAAGCCAGTAAGAAGAACTTGGTCTTCCATTTCAAATGCAACAAATTTTGATAATTTCAAGAAGCAACTGAAAATCAAATATCCATCGTTATATTCTCTTGGCATGCCAAATATTGAATTGCAATGGACACAAGACTTTGTATGTGGGACATTAGAGGATACAAAAGAAATTGAAGTTCAACAAACACTTCCTTATTATCCAAAACGGTTATTCCTTATCATTCCTTGGATAGTGACAGGTGGGGCAGATGAGTTCAACATTCAATTAGTTCATCAATTAACAAATTTGAGATGGCAAGTAACAGTGGTTCAGACAGTATATAATCCTTCAAATGAATGGGCTTCTAGAGTTCTTTATTCTACAGATGACCTTTGGAGAATACCGGACATTGCTAAACTTGAAGATTCATTTAAAGTTCTCGTCTATCTCATTAAGACTAGAAATCCATCTCACATTCTAATCAGCAACTCTGAATCGGGGTATCATTTTTTACCGAAATTGAAGAGCATGTTTCCGGCGATACATTACTTTGATTTCAACCACGCCGATGTTCCTATGTGGAAAGGAGGGGGATATCCTAGATATTCAACTTTCTTTTCTCCTTTTATTGATCGTCATATTGTTGCTTCTAAATATCTTCAGGATTGGATAACAACTCATAGAATTCCCCCTGTTCCAAAAAATAAGACCGGAGTGGTATATATAGGAGTTGATACCGATATGTTTCATCGAAATGAAGATCATAGATATTTTTGGAGGAGAAGATGGGGAATAGAACCTAGCGAGAAAGTTATTATATTTGTTGGAAGAATTCACAGAGATAAAGAACCGATGAATATTGTCAAAACAGCAGAAATTTTATCTAAAATAACTACAGTTCCTTTTCGTATGCTGGTTGTTGGTAACGGTCCAATGCTAGAGGAGGTGAAAAACGCAGTAAATGATACAGAAAGTATCAGAAATAAGTTCATTTGGTTTGGGTTTGCTAGCAGAGAAACTTTGCCTGAGTTATATTCTTCTGCAGATATTTTCTTTTTACCTTCTAACCACGAAGGAATTAGTTTGTCAATGATGGAAGCAATGGCAACATCACTGTCTGTGGTATCAATTGATCGTGGAGGACAGAAAGAATTATGTACAGAGGAGTTTGGGTCTCTTACAAAGGAAAATGACCCAAACGAGTATGCTGATGCTTTAAATAAATTATTACAACAGAATCATGATGAAGGGAAAAAAGCTTCGGAATTTCTAAGAGTAAGTGAAGAATATCGTAGTGATAAAATTGGAGAGAGAATGGAGAAACAACTTTTGGGGGAAATTAACGACACAAGCGAAAAACAAAAAATCGAAGATGGTTTTTTGGATGATATGATGTGTTTAGGATATGCATATATATCTAGAGAATGTGCGTCTTTGTGTACTCTGAGATTAATGCGATAGAGATCTCGGCACAAAGGAGCCTTTGGCTCCGGCTGTGATTTTTTACGCTTAATACACAAAAAATGAAAAACATAAATTTTCATAAGGAATTTATAAAACATGAAGCCAATAACCAAATTGACCAGGTTAACGTTAATTGTGATATTACTATTTTTCGTTGGTACCATTACCATTACCATTATCATTTTGAAATATTTTGATATTCAACAAAAGGGACACATGGTATATGAAATAAAAACTACCACATCTCTATATATGATTATTCCGCATTTCAAGAATCTTTTTTGGTTACCTGTTTGTCTAGAATCTCACATAATTAGGCTTGACAGATTTGTTGATACTATTGTAACTGTTATAACTATGGAAAATGATCCATCAGATCGTCTATCTGTACATAAACTTGTAGGAGAAATAAGTGAAAAATTATCTTTTCCAATAAAGGTCATTGATTTTCCCTTTCCAGATACAGTTAAGGGAGGTTCAAGTTTAAGGGATGTCTTGGCATATGGACTATATAATGTAAGTAGAGGAAGTATAACTACTTTTGTCGATAGTGATACAGTAGTTCTTGCCTCTAATTGGAACAAAAGAATTGTTTCACTTTTTAATGATGATATGGCCTTGACAATAGTAGGAATAAATCCTAGAAGTTATTCTCCCCATTTTAAGGACGTAGTTGAGTGGAATTGGATGTCAATAAGAACAGAATTTTTTACATCCAACAATTTCAAAGAATATCCGAAGCTACATGATCATGGACATTCTTATTCAAAATTTGCGATTGAACATGGGGGAACACAAATATTATTTCCTAGTTTAGGAACTTTTTGCAAAAATTGTGCTGGTAGATTTTGCGGGTATGAGAATTCGTTATTTGCCTATCACAATTTTTATGGATCTAGAATCAAATCAGAAAATCTGAGTATGGTTTCAAATATTTCAAAAGAAAAATTAGATAAATTCTTTGAGAGCGTTTTAGAAAATAAAGATTATGACGTGACTCATTATATAAATGCTGTTGGTTGAAATTTCTATCATCGATAGAAAATAGGGAGGGAAATACACGGATATTCTAAATTACTTTACTATACACAAATCGACTCCTATTCCTATACGTCTTGCTTCTTCCTTTTCCTCAATTGTTGGGGCACTAATTCTTCTCAAACTGACTGAGATTGAGTTAGGTAAAAATATAGGAATACGCTTTCCATGAAGATAATCCAATCGAATGTCCACATTTTGTAAATGTTCTTCGGGAATATTCCTATTGAGAATCATTTCTAAAAGAACATTCCTCGTTACGTACATCAATACTCTAAAGTAATATTTTGGGACACTATGCATATTTCTTTCACTAACAATGGAAATCGACATATCTATACTTTTGATTCCGTTTTCACTTACGGAAACTTCAGAGCATTTAGAAGTTCCGCCAACATAATCATTAATCTTCATGTCCAAATTTCTCTGTATGTCTTGAGTCAATATAGGATCCGATTTGTTATATGGAACCCATGGATTACAAAGACAGAACTCACTTGGTATTCCTGCCTCATGGCAGGATCTATTAGGAATATAATCGAAAAGACTGTAAGTATTTGTAGGAATAAGTTCTGATGGTTGGTTAGGATATGTCATAAGATGTTTCATAGTGTGATGAAGATTCCAATGTGTAGTGAGCTTCCCCTGATTTTCCTTCATGTGTTCTTCAATATTAGGATATTTTTTAAGAACCCATTTCGGAAGGGTAATATAAAGAGCAGGCAATTTGTATTCTGCTTGTCCTTGTCTTGTTTGGAGAAATGATCCTATATGTAACCCATGGTCTCCCACAAAGACAAACATACTATTGTCAAAGTTGATGTTCTTAAGAATTTGAAGGAGAGGTTTGTCTAAATATGACAAATGCTCTGGTCTTACGGATTGATGACCAGTATTTATATAAAGAAGATGAAAATATCGGTAATCTTTTGGTAAAGTTCTAATCATATTGATGAAGTATTCTGTAGTTGTCTCTATAAAATCACATTGAGTGGAAGAACCTTCATTTTGTCTTCTTCCCCACCAGAAACAAGAATGTTCTTTTGGTTGTTGGATATCTATGAGCTCATGTGTTCTATTCCCATAGAATTTATTAAGCAATTTAGAACATTCTGAAGGAAGTGGATCATTGAGAATAAGAGAAAATGGATTACTCATTACTGGATTCTCTGGAATGAGACAATGTTGTGTCAAAGAAGATATTATGTATCCAAATTTCTTGTAATATGCCGGCAAGAAATGAGTTCTAGTTATTTTATTGTCAAAGTCTGTGGAGTTATAAAAATGGGAATGATATCTCTGTCCTTGATCCCCGCAATCATGTCCAAAGAGGAGTGGAACAGCATTCTGTAATGTATGATATCCTAACACATGATACTTGGAAAATTCAAAAACTTCAGACATAGTTCTCGTTTTGAGATATTGAATCGACAACGGACAGGAACGTTTAAAATGTTTAGAAGAAGTTGCATCACTGAGAACAAAATACACATCTAAAGGAATAGCAGGAGTAGTAAATTCAGTAATCGGTTTAGTAATGTGATGATTTTCCAATGAAAAGCCGGAATGTTCCATAGCAAATGGCTTTTCTCCCTCTACGGAACAGTGTATATTTTGAATTTCTTTTCCAGTGATATATTCATTATCAGTCATTTTTCTTCTCTGTCCCCATCTCTCAATAGATATTTCTGGAGAAAGACATTTCGGATCCACATGAAGTTTTCCCGAACTATCAGCATATGATAGACGATGAATTGGACAAGGAGCCATTAACGGATCTGGACTTTCTGGTTGCTTACTCCACCATTTCAAATCTTCTTCATTATCTGCTGGAACAACACACTCGAATATATCAATCTTATCCACATCTCCAAAATTTACATTAAAAAGGTACCGGAAAGAAAAGATGTACGCAAAAGCTAAAATTGAGATGAGAGATAGTAATATAGAACGACCCATGTGTTTTGTTGGAAGTAATAAATTTTCATCCTTTCGAATTTGTTTTTATCTTTTAAGACCAACACGGGGATGTGCTACTGGGATCGAAGACATGGAAAAAATTTTCGTGTCCTGCGAGACGCTATTTGCCTGGATAGGAGAAGACAAAAAGTATTCCTTCCTGCTGACACCAAATATCTCACATGTATGGTGATGATGAACCGTGGAATCCAATAATAACACTTATCTTTTCAATGGTGATAAACAATATTCACACACATGATGACCACACCAAGTTTCACCATAACGCACAAGATTCAATTTACAAATATGACACGGCAATAGAGTTGATGAAGATTTATCTTCATCAACTTTATATTCGGGATGTGTTTCAATTTGTAATGCGCGTAAGAAAAACTTTTCTGCACCAATATTTCGAACACATGCTTGGGCAAAACTGATAACATCATAGTATCCGCTATATCTGGGATGTTTTGGTGTCGGAATAAGAATAATTGCATATAGTTCTTCGTCAATATATTTTATTCCTACCATTCGACTAGTTCCCTTAGTAATAATCTCATCCAAATCATCATCCCGCAAAATAGTTTCACCGAATTTATGCGGTCTTAATCGCAGGATTGCCTTGCTGAATCTTGTTTCGAGATATTCGCGGAATTCGATATACGTAGTTATTGCATCGGTATAATTGACTTTACCAGAATTCGTTATGAATATAAGCGAATTACCATCATTAGAACGTTCAATATCAGATATTATCGGACGCTCGATGTTCATTCTGGCTGTGTATTCTGTATAAATTTAAATAATATTCATTTTGTTGGTTTGACTGGAAATAAATAAAGTTTTTCATTTTTGTCTCAGACTTTTACTCGAAAGAAATCTAAAACGCTACTAGAACAGATTCTATGTCTCCATACCAATTTTGATGCTTGAGATACCAATTAACTGTTTTCTTAAATATATCCAAATCAACTTGTGGTGACCAACCCAAAGAAGCAAGATGATGATCATCTATGTGATATCGACGAATATTGAAATCTCTGTCTTTCACGTAAGTAATAAATCTATCTTTATTTTTCCAAATTAAAATGTCTCAATAATGTACGAGCTACTTCAAGAACAGAAATTTCGAATATCACCAATTTCTCCTTTTCTGAGATACAATCAAATGCTCGAGCGTGAATAAAAGAGAACCATTACCATGAATAGGAAGAACACGACGCCGTGAGAGAAGCATAATGAATTTTGAGATAAGTTTTACATTATTACTATACATGGAAGTTGGAACGAATTGATATAACCATCATTTCTGCAGATGCCTTGCTACAAGCTTACAAGCTTACAAGCTTACCGCTTTGTGTCGTCTTCACTTTTCCCACATTTTTTAACCTCGTGATAGCACCCTTGACCGCACTAGGTTTGTGATCACTAAAATGTCGAATCACAGATTGTGCTGTCTTCCCCTTTCCTATGTAAATCAACACATCATTTGTAAAATAACTATTGCGAGGAGAATTCTTTTGTGGTCTTACTCTCTCAGGGAGAGGACCCTTAGTTTCTGCTTGCCACTTTGCACAATCCCATTTGTGCGTAGCAAAACACATTTTTCTCTGGCTCGCCGAGCGGAACGGCATCTTTTCTTACCAAAAATTTTATTTAATAATTAGCGCATTCCAAATACTTTCTTGTATTTGATATAATTGTAGTGTTCTGGGTCTTCAAAAGTCATTAGGATTCGATTTATTTCTGATTGTTCATAATCAGCAAAGTTCAAGTTTTTTAACTTATTAAGTTTGATTGCCCTTAGACATTCTTTACTACCGCAAGTTTTATAATATCCTTTATTTCTATGGAATTCTGGTAAGAATTTATATAGAGAATTAATTACTGAAAAAGAATACTCTAACGTGGAATTTGGCGATTATGTTGTGATAATTGGTGTTTAGTCTTTAGTTTAGTTTCGTACTTAAAATTAAAATTTTTCAAAAGAAAAGATGTCAAATCAGAATTTACTTGTTCTTATTCTTATTATAATAGTTCTTTTCTTCCTGTATTTCCTTGTCGTCAAACCCTCTTCCTCCCAATCTACTAATCAAAGTCTTCAGTATCTTCAGTACCAACCTTCTAAAACGGCTAAACGTCAGGCCAAAAAGAGTGTGACAGAAACCATTCGAGACTACTTTGGAGGATCTTAACTCTTAACATTCTTATAGTCTTTATCAAGTGATAAAGAATTTCTCGATAGGATAAACAATAAAAAACCAATTTCGACATATAAAAATTCAGTTAAAGAAAAATGGAGGCAATACTTATTCCTTCCGTTGAAGAGTTTAATACTCTCAGGAAGCAATTAAACGAACTAGATAAAAAATCAAGTGAAGTAGAGTTTCGCATATTCGTGGCGAAAAATGTATATGACCAACTTTTAAATCAAATAGGAAATCCAGAGAAACACTCTAGTACTGTCAAAATAAAAAATACAGAAGGAGGAGACATAAGAGTTGTAACAGAAGACGGAAAGATAATTGTACAGAGAAAACACAGAATAAAAAATATTGACTTTACCGTAAGCGAAAGACTTGATGGATTACAACTCAGACTTTCCTTTTCCGTAGAAGAACAACTACTAGAAAGGGAAGATGAATTGTCAAAAAGATCGAATTCATATTTCGATACAATACGATACAGAGAAAGGTCATACTATTTCGCAGATCCTTTTCTGTACTCATTCACAAAAGTTACTTCAATATCAGAAGAAGAAGCTCAATATGAAGTAGAGGCAGAATTCAAAGGAGACCTAAATAACATTTTCAGTCTCCTTAAGCTAAATAAAATTTTTACTCAATTGTTAAGCGGAAATAATGTCATTTTCACTGCCTCTCTGTTACGTTTTTTCAATAAACCAACAAATATCTACAGAAAACACATTCAATATTTAAAAGAGAGTTATTTTGTAACCGAAAAATTAGATGGGGAAAGGTCTTTTCTTTGTGGAACTCCTTATGGAACATACTTGACAATAGATCCATCTTTTTTCGATCCTGATATTCAATTTGAATCTTTGACAATACTCGATGGAGAATATTTGAAAGACGTGAGAAGGTTTTACGCTTTCGATTGTCTTTGTTACAATGGTGCAAATATTATGAATCGCGATGGAGTCAATAATAGATTGGGAGAAGTAGCAGAGAAAGGCTTTATTTTTAAGAAGATACATCGATCACTACTTCCCCCAAATGAGGAAATTATTTTATGGATGCGAGAGACAATAAAGAGGAGCGAAGATGAAAAAAGTAATGTCGATGGACTTATTTTTACATCGAGAAGAGGGAACTATTTCAATACAAAAACTTTGAAATGGAAACCAGCTAATAAGACTACTATAGATTTTCTTTATATTCCTGACGAAAGTAATAATTACTATAAACTCTATGTGACAATGAATGAAGGACCAACTATCAAGGGAAAATCCTTTCCTATAAAAGGAGCGAAAAAGGAAGATATTGGAAAAATTCTCCTTGTCAAAAAAACTGGATGGAACCAATTAGAAAAAGTTTCTGAGGAAAGAGGAATTCCATGTACAGAATCTCAGTTATATAAGTGTACAGAGTTTCAGCTAAGATGGCAACAACCACCTAAAAATTGCGAATTGTGTCTTATTCGTTACGATGGAACAGGAGCAAGATTTTCTTTAGAAAGACCCAAAGATTATCATGAGGAACGTTTTGGTGACCCAAATATTTCACAAAAACTCTTTACTGTACCTATCACAGATGAAAATAAAGAGCTCAGCCGTAAAATAGTTGAAACAAAATTCCTGAATAATAGATTTGTTCCAGTCCGTATCAGATTGGATAAAGAAAAACCAAATAAATACAGTGTAGCAATGGATAACTGGGAGGACATCACTTTTCCTATCGATCATAGAGAATTAATTATGAGAGCTTTCAGTCCAGAGATGTACAATTACAAAAAAATTATGCGCACTCTAAAATATGACATTTTCAAATTCATACCAGAGAAAAGTGTTGTGTTGGATATAGGAACAGGATTTGGAGGAGATCTAAATAGGTATGAATCTATAAAAGTTTCGAAAGTAATTGCTGTTGAGCCCTCAAGAGAAAATTACAATGAGTTAATGAGACGATATGAAACTGGGAAGGCAGTCAGAACATATTCTTTTGAAATGGAAGGCTTCAATGAGCCAATGGAAAATTATGACGAGAAAGAACCATATAATGTTGTTGTAGCTATGCTCTCAATGAATTTCTTCTTTAAAGCAGGCACAAACTCTTTGAATAATCTTTTTTCATTGATAGCTCCTTCAAATCTGTTTATAGGAGCATTTATGGATTCCAAACATTTACAAAGGTTAATGAACAATGGGAACAATAAATACTATTATGTTCGTCCTGTCGAAAGTCCCTCAAAAATTGAAAAAGGGGGTTCTGTTAATATACGTATAGGAGATACTATCGTGGAAGAACAGACAGAATATGCAATGAACTCTTCCGAATTTATCAGTGAATGGAAAAAATTTGTAGCGAAAAATAAAATCGCTGGTTTTAACATATACCAAATTAAATTTTCTGATAAAACGCTTCCTTGGATGGGACTTCCAGATATTTTATTGGATTTATATAATTCCTATGTTTGCGTGATTCTGAGTAGGAATGTGATTGATGACTTAACTGAATTTAAAGAATATCCAGAGAATCAAAATATGAAAAAACTATTTATTTATAAAGCAGTTGATGTTCCTAAATATGACCATCAAACAGATGAGATGTTGGAAAACAAGAGACGTCTATATTTTAAACTTGATTGGTATGACGAAAAAAGAGACAGAGTATTTAGACATGGAACACTTGGATATAACGATTGTTTTTTCCATTCTGTATTGACTGATATCGATGGGAAATATCGTTCTAGTGATGAAGATTCGCAAATCAAAAAAGCAGTTGAAGTAAGGACAAAAGACCTCAAGAAATATTTAACTTTCGAGGTGTGGAGGAACACACATGTTTACGTTCAATTATTAGAATGTGTAAAGGAACGTTTGAAAGAAGACGAAAGAGAAGGGAAATATTCTGAGGGACAAATTCTTGATGAACTATATAAAGCATACCTCGAAAGAATAACTCATTCTTGTGACATAATTGAATCGGAGGACGAAATTCAAATAGAAGAACATGGAATTCAGGTAGATGAATATATGATAGAAATACTTTCTAACTTCTTCAATAGAAACATTTATTTCATCACGACGAGGTCACACTCAACAAAAAGAATTCCATATATTCCCTCTAATCCAAATGTTCAATACAAGGAAGGAAGAAAATCAATTGTTATTGCATTCAGTCAATTTGGAAATTCAGGTCACTACGAGGGAATAGGTATCCTCAGAGAAAAGTCGTCTAGTGGAAAAAAAGAAGAAATATATGATTTCGAACCAAATGATCCATTTATTTTGACAATAAATAAGTACATACAATATGTCAAAAGTAATATCTTAACCATACCACTTTTCGCTATGAAGGAGTATGAAATAAAGAGATCTTTTGATGAACCTAGACCTCCACCACAAGAAAATAAGGAAATATTAATGATCAAGGATGAACTTGACGTTGCGAAAGAACAGTACATTAGAATAGACAAAAAAGAATTACAAATTCTCGATATCTATTCAGAACTTAAAATGACAATCTTCAATAAATATGGCTCAGATCATCCCATTACAAACTCTTGGATGAAACTTTGGGAAATGATAATATCAATGGATTTACTCCCGAATAAATCGAATACAGTTTTCTGTAATGCCGAAATGCCCGGAAATTTTGTCTATGCTCTAATATGTTATAGTAATACAAGAGAAAAAGAGCTGATTTGGTATGCTTCTTCGTTGTATCCAGAAGGAGCTGGTACTTTAACGGATAGATATAAAATGTTAGAAAGATTCCCAGAGAGATGGATAATGAGTAAAGAACATAAAGGAAATGTTCTAGTCAAAGAGGATGTTAATTATATTGAGAAAAAAATTGAATCTTTGACAAACAGGAAAGGAGTTGATTTATACACGAGTGATATAGGTACAGAGAAAAAAGATGAAGAAGAATACATACATGAAGAGAGAGACTATCTTCCTTTGCATATGGGTCAAATATTATGTGGATTGATAACATTAAAAAATGGTGGAAATATGGTTATCAAACAATTTGGATTTACAATGCCAGAAACAATTGTTTTGATAGGAAAATTGGCGAATATGTTCGATACTTGTGTTGTATTCAAGCCAACTACCAGCAAACCGTGTAATTCAGAAAGTTATTTGATATGTAAAGGTTATCATAAAGAAGTTGCTGGGGAACTAATTAGGGAGTTGAGAGAAAATAAACTCTTAGATACTTCTTTATCGATAATTCAATACGAAAGCATAGTTGATGCCTCGATGAAATTGATGGAAAGACAGAAAACTATTATCAATGGAACATTTCCTGCACTTATACCAAATACTCCAGAGTACGTGTCATTTTCAATTTTTAAAGAGAAACTGAAAAATATGTGGCTAAGAGTGTTCCTTGAGAATGTTGATGATTTCGGAAAAGTTCATTAAAAGCTTTCTATCGTTGTGATAGAAAATTCAACAGTGTTGTTTTTTTGTCTTTTCTATGATATCTCGGTTCTCGTATAAAATTTTCTTTATGTCTTCCTTGACCATATCTACGTATTTATTTGGTTGTTCAACATCTTCATCCTCATTATCCTTGTCAGCCGAATTGACATAATTGAGAAAATTTCGGAACTTCTCTATAGTTGTCCTATCCAAAGAATCCATTTCTGTTAATTCTCCGAACTTTGTTTCTAATACTTCATAATGGTCTCCATATATTTGCTGGAGTGCTTCCTTTCTATCAATTAATCTCCATTTATTTCCATCATACATTAAAACATATTGATTCCGAAGATTACTGATATAAACATTGTGATTTTCAGGAACTTTCTCATCAAAATGAATTCGTCTAACTAACTCTGGGATACTCAACATTCCTCGTCTCATGATTGCTCTGAAGTCTTTGTCGGTCAATAATCCTGTAATGTCTTCTTTTCCATAAGCAACGATATTGATGTTATTCTGTGTTATGTTGTTATTATTTTGTGTCTGTATGATTTGTAATTGTTTATTTTCTTCTCTAAGTTTTTCCATCTCTTCCTTCATTCTTTCTTCCATTTCTTTCATTTTTTGTTCTATATTATTATTTTTCTTATTACATACGTCTAGATGTTTGTTCAAGTTCGACTTTCTTGTGTAAGTTTTTTCACAAAATTCGCATTTAAACTGAACTTCTTCTTTACATGGAAATTTTCTATTTACATGACGTTGATAGTTTCCTTTATGTGAAAATACTTTACGACAACGCATACATTTGTAATCCGGCATTTCTTTCTCATTCATCACATCCTTAAAATAATTTTGTTCGATTTTGTTCGATTTTGTTCGATTTTGTTCGATTTTTATTATTATTTAAAATTTATGTCCAGAAGGTATCGAATTTTTTATTAATCATTTGCACCTTTTTGCAGTTTGTTACACCTTGTTTGGAGCAATGAGTTGTGGCTTAAATACGATATATTTATTTTAATTTTTTACAAAAAACGATGAACAAAATATAATTAATCAAAGAGAGAGAGCAATATCCATTGATTATAAATTTAAATATAATATTCACATGGATGATAGAAACTAAAACACTGAAAGAATAAGTAAGAAGCAATCAAAATATCTCATTAAATAAAAATGGCAACTAAAATAAAAAGTTCCTTTCAGCCTGGACAGGAGGTGGAAGGAATAGCCGAAGTCATAGGGACAAAGAAGAAATGAGTATTCGTGTATACTACTAGCTCTACTTTCTCTCTTTGAGAGAAAATCAAAGTAAAGAACAGTTTCTCAAAAAAATTCATTAAGAACTTGGAAGCTGTAATACTCTATTATATTGGAATGCATAAAACATGATATACCCTCGACGCATCTTGTTTCGATTACTGTCACTAGTGTCACTGGTATATTGCAGAGAAGAAAAACGAAAATCATTTTTACGTTTTGCTTTTCTATAAAAAATGGAAGCAACAGGAATGTTCATGATTACGGTGGTTCCGGAAAACTTTTCAAATTTCGAAAAAGCATTTTATATATCGAAAGAGAAGTTCAAAAGACTCATACAGGATAAGACTCTGAACCAAATAATTAATTTGGGTCCAATTTTTGGTAAAGATTTTTTATCTGCCTATGTAGCCCGTATATCTCTTATAACTGGTAAAAATATAAAAGATGTTGTCGGAAAGTTAATGAGTGATATCAAAATGACAGAAGATGAAGATTTTCTTGTATCATCAGCAGAAAACAAGCTTGAAGAGTATAAAACTGTTATTGAAGATAATATGGAAATCGATTTCTATCTTTCTATGTACCTATATGGTACTTGGCAAAAGTACATTCTCTGTCGACTTGTTCTTCCGAGGGATATTTTTAGTGCTAGAAATATTGGCATTATATTGAATGCGTATTCGAGAGAAGGATTGATGAAAGTGGTGAAAGCGATAGCATCTAATTTGATAGTTGATGGAGAGAATGAATTTCTCATAATCTAATTTTCTATCTGGTGATAGAAATTTACTCTTGAAGATACTCGATAGAATTTTTGTATATATAAATTTCCATTAAGTCCCTCAACTGTCTCTCTTTTCTTTTGGCGATTTTTTCCACATATTCGTCGCCAGTGAGAGGGATACGGTCATTTACATCCAACACATCTGGTTTTTTAATTATTAGATGAAATATTTTAACAACAGCCGGTAAAATGTGAGAATTCGTTCTCGCTACTCTTCCGACTGCTTGTTGAGTAGCAGCTGGAGAGAAGAGGGGATCGGAAACGATCATTATATCTGTGCCATTGAGAGAAATTCCTTCTCTTCCGCTATCTGATATTAGGAGAACCTTAATTTGTTTCGCATTATAATTTATAATTGCATTCTGACGTATATCTTCACTCTCATCTCCTGTAATTTTCCCGTATCTTATACCTTTCTCATCAAGTTTATTGGAAAGAACATTTAAGAACCTCTCAACGAAGGTCGAGTAAATAACTATTTGAGAATTTGGGTATTCAGTTATATTCTTGAAGATGAAATCATATTTCGGAGATGGATAAACATCTCCTGATTGTCTAATATTTGAATAAAACATTCCATATTTCCCTTTTTCTCCAGCTTCCTGTTCATTAATATTGTCAGAAATATCGATATTTCCTCCTCTTGCTTCAAAGTCCCTTACTCCTTTCTCTTGCATCTTTAGGTATTTTTTATAGAAATGTTCCCCCATCGGTAAAGAGAGCCTAATTTGCTCAACATTTGGAAATACTTTTTTGTTGATAATTTTAGGATCAACATAACTAAATAACCCCTTCATAACCACTGGATTATCAAGATCTGCACTTGTTATCTCATGTCTAACTATCATACGAACGAGATTGAGAATATCGTGCTTTTCATTCCAAAATGGGGTAGCACTCAAAAGAAGAACTTTATCAGCCATGTCACAGCGAATAATATATTCTTTTGCAAATTGTGTATGTGTAGCTTCATTTTCTCTTATTGTCGTCCGTCTTTTTTGTGCTTCATCAATAATAACAAGAGCTCTACTACAAGCCTCGGGACGGATATGGTTATTATCTTTAAATTCATATTCCGTATAAAATTCATATCTTGGTCTTGTATCTGAGCCGTTTTGTACGAAATTTTCCAATTCAGCCACAAACTGTTCTCTTACTGATTTTGGTGTCACTACAATAACTTTTGTCTCCGAGGTGTTTCTCAGATAACACTCAGCAATTACTATAGATGTAATTGTCTTTCCACTTCCCGTTCCATGCACAAGTATCATTCCTCGTTTTTTCATAAATTCACGCGAAGAAAATGTTTGGTGATCCATTAATTTTATTTTTGGATTAGTTCTTCCCACCATCCAATCGAAAAGTCTATCACTGGGAGGAACAAATAATTTAACTGGAGCCTTTCTCTCCAGAGCTTTTTCATATTCTTCAATTAGTTCTTTTTGTATAGAAGCGGGGAGTCTTGATTTTCCTGCAGGAAACTCTTGTTCTTTGAGATCAATACCAAAAGAATTGATATTATCATCATAAAGTGGGGGAAGCCTTCTTATTATTTTACCAATATCTGTTGGAGGAAGCTTTAGTATTTTCCTGATTTTCTTTTGGTCGTACGAATATTTAGTTGCCAGAAGTTTTAGAACTTCACTATCAATCAAAGAAAGTGACCTGCTACTCTTAATTGCTGATTCCATTTTCTATAAGAAAATAAATCCTCGATCCAAAAGTTCTAATTTAAACATTTTCACAATATCCATTTAAACAAATTAACAAATTAACGTATGAGATTTACTCAAGACCAAAAAACGATTTTTATCAGATTGAATAGACGATAAAAAAAGGCTAATTATGGAAATTTCAAAAACTGACGCGAATTCGTTTGTTCAAGAAATTGATATCCCAAAAAAAGGATTTGCAGAAGACACTCCAGTATACGACGGAAGAATAAAAAATGTTCAAGATATCGAGGTCGGAGATGTTGTTATGGGAGACGATTCAACGCCGCGTTCAGTATTAACCATAAATGAAGGGAAATACGACATGTACAAAATTACTCATAACAATGGTTGCTCTTATACTGTGGCTGGTGGAAATATGTTATGTTTGAGATACAGTCCAAATAAGATCATAAAACACTATCCAAATCTACATTCATACCGTGTAGAATATTTTGACAATCAGGAAATCAGAACGAGGTCAAAAACTTTCACTTATAACATTAACAGCAGCAATTCACGAGACATTATGTTAAATAAAGCAACAGAATATTTTAATTCCATCGAAGAAGATAAAAACTGTCAAACATCCGTTAAAGAATATTTGGAATTTAACAGGAGCATGAAAAAGGGCTTAAAAGGATACTCATCATCTGGGGTAAATTTTTCATGTGAATTTGATTTTGACCCATACATTGATTTTGACCCATACATCATCGGTTACTGGTTAGGTGACGGATCGTCTGCTCAGTCTAGGATAACAACCCAAGATTCTACTGTATTGAAATATCTATCAACGACTCTTCCTAATTCTAATTGCTATTTACAATATATAAGTAGATATGATTACCGCATCAACGGTATTCATAGACAGAATGAATTCTTGCAGACATTGAAAAGGCACTATATGATTAACAACAAACATATTCCGTTTATGTATAAATGTAGATCGAGAGAAGTGCGAATGGCGTTATTGGCTGGGCTCATAGATTCCGATGGATATTTACATGGTGGTGGAATATACGAAATATCCCAAACGACTAAGCATGAGAGATTGGTTCAGGATATGATATTTTTAATTAAAAGTTTGGGATTTCAGTGTTCTTCAACACTCAGAAAGACAAGTTATACCTACAAAGGAGAGGTGAGAACCAAACTGAGTTATAGGATAATTTTTTCTGGGAGTGGTATAGAAGAGATTCCTGTCAAAGTCAAACGTAAGAAATCCGAACCGAGAAGACAAATAAAAGATGCACTCGTATCAGGAATAACAGTTGAGAACAAAGCAGTTGGTAATTTTTATAATTTCATCGTCGATGGAAACGGTAAGTTAATTCTGGGCAACTTCATTGTGGCATGTTCAGGACAATAGATTTTTTATAAGAAATAGAAACATTGAGGTTCTCTATTGTGTATAATAGAGATGAATTTATTGTGTATTTTTTTGCTTCCCGTAGGATGCACCAATATAAGTCCTCTCTTTTTCATAAATTCTTGAGCAGTAAATTTCTGGTGATCCATTAATTTTATTTTTGGATTAGTTCTCCCCACCATCCAATCGAAAAGTCTATCACTGGGAGGAACAAATAATTTAACTGGAGCCTTTCTCTCCAGAGCTTTTTCATATTCTTCATACACTTTGTTGGAGGAACATAAGGATCTCTGCATTTGATGTTTTGAGCAATATTCTTCTCCATGCGATACAATTAAACATCTAGCCCATTTTTGCATATCCCTTTACATTGTACTTTAGGTCTCTGTAATTGTTGTTCTTGGATTTGTGCTCGATGTCGTGCAGCAATTCGACGTGCATGTTCCTCATGTTCTCTGACAATACGAATTCTCTGTTCTGCACGAATTATTTCGAACAAGGAAGGATCGGGTTCAGCAAGAAAATCTGGGTGAAGAAGAGGGTTGTGTGCGATTTTCTCCTCTAATTCACGGTCGTCGCCGCCTGCAGCGGCTACTGCAGGCACAAGTCCTCCAGAGGGAACAATAGAAGCAAGTTGTTCTAAAAAAGCTTCTAAAACATCATGACGCCCATTTTCAAGAGCAAGTTGAGGAGCAGGAATCGGAGCATCAAGGATCCTCGCCCTACACATCGGACAGTTAGACAATTTTGTTGGAAGAAAACAAGATGCATGTGCACACATATGGCCACATCGAAACGTTATTGTATTTGTCTTTCCGAGTTTCTCAAGACAAACGCAACATGTATCTTCCGTATATACTTTTTGTTCGTGTTCTTGGGAACTCATTTTTAGTAAATCTAATAAAACTTTTGATGTTTTTTGTTTTTGGTATTCTCTATCGATAGAGAAAAATTTATTATTTACTTTATTTACTTTCGATGATGAACCTTTCGAGTTCTGGAGCGAGAACGAGAACGACGTTTTGAACAACTTCGATGATCTTTTTTAGTAGAAGAAAGTCTTCTTCCCAAAGCAGAAGGATGGTGCTTTCTGAGTTTGAGATAGGTTGATCCTCCCACTTTAATTTTTCGACCGGTCAATTTGTTCAAGCACTTTTTTGCATCTTTTATAATGGAGAATAAATTTTTTAAAATTAGTCGAAGGCATAATGCACATATACACATTTCTCTTTTCTCAGAACTTTATTGTTTACTTTTCTAATAATGTTTTGAAGTCTCTTTCTATCAGATATAACACTTTCAGCAGTTGCTTCCCAACCATCGTTAGAACTGCAACGTCCTGTATCAAAAAACTCCGTAATGACATCTCTTTTTTCATCTTCGCCATAAAACATAATAATATAACAGTCAAAATTTTTATCATAGTACACACTAAAGAAAGATTCCATGATACAATCTGAAGTAAAAATTTCTTCGAGATTGTTGTCTAGGAACTCCATAATTATTTTTGCGATAAATTTACGGTATCCCATTTCTATTACCATTTTAATAGTGTCACCATTTTTACCATAATGCTCGGAAGAAAATTTTAGGTTTGTTGTATCATAGCAAAGGTCTTTTGTCGTAAAACCTGTAAATCCGCTTTCATTCCAATGGTTGACAGAAAAATCTATTGGGACTTTAAATATGGACGGAACAATATAATGTATCTCTTCTTCCTCTCCAATTTGTTCAGGAACAATAGCCTTTTTCCCATTCCAGAAAAAATATCCTCCTTGTTCCTCTTTCCTCAAAAAAGCAAATTTAAAGATATCTCCTCGTTTTGGTGAGCGCTTTTTGATAATTCTGGATACTATAATAAGAATTTCTGTCGATCTACAGTCGAAATGATGACTTAGATCAATCTTATCCCCTTTTTTCTCATAAAGTTCTTTGAAATCACCTCGTTTCAAGTAAGGAAGTACTTCTTTAAATTGAATTTTGTACTTTTCTGGAATCTTTGAATCCGCATATTCATTTTGACTATCTTCTGATTCGCTTTCACTATATTCAGATTCACTTTCGCCTTCACTTCCACCGCCTCCACCGCTTCCACTATCTTGGCTACTACTATATTCTGATTTGCTTTCTTCTTCCTTTGTTCTACTACGATTTCTTCTCCTCATTTATTATTGGTGAGAATATTTAAGGAACTTTTGCTATCATCGGCACTTAAAAAACTATGTAGTCAATTTCATCCCATTTTCAAACCAGAAAAAAATCTCTGCACATGACTTCGCATCAGCTAAAGCATCGTGTTGAGTATCAGGATACTTTCCAAAACATTTAAAATATCTATCTCCAAGTTTCCTTGATTTTTCTCCTACCATTAGTGGATAGTCGAAGCAAGTACATCTTGAAGGAATTGTCTCAAGAAAATCAATATCTTGGTTTCTCCCAAGAAGTTCCAACTCATATTCAATTACACTAAGATCAAAAATTATGTTGTGTGCTACAATTAATCTTGAATTCCTAATATCAGTCATAAATTCATTTAGGGCTATCTGCACATCAACTCCATTTTGTTTAACATCATCATCAGTTATTTTATGAATTTTTGTTATTTCTGGAGGGATTGGTATTGTTTTCGTTAAAAAAGATTTTGTCTCTTGTAATTGTCCTTCGCATGTGAATTTTATCCATGCTATTTGAACCAATCTGCAACTACTGTAGTCTTCTTTTCCAGATTTCTTTTCAGGAAGTCCAGTTGTTTCCACATCCACAACGAGATATGTATTATTCATTCTTTTTGAAATCATTTATATTTAAATAAACATTCTGTGGCTTAATAAAAATGAGATGTCGTCTATATACTGGGAAGAAAGTAAAATGAAAGAAAGCAACATAGCTGGCATAGGAAATGATATCTATTTTACCGCGGAGATTAATGATGAGAATATATTTTCTCTCATGAATTCTGTTACTACACGAATTAGAAATGCAAATTCAAAAGACCCAGATGAAGACTTTAAAACAGTAGGATTTTATACTCCTTCTGAACGAGTTAAAAGGGCTCCAGAAATTACTCTATTTATTCAAAGTAATGGAGGAAGTGTTGTTTCTTGTCTCAAATTTATTGATTTCATTGAAATTGCTCAAAAGCAAGGAAAAATATCGAAACTTATAACAGTAATTACTGGTGTTGCTTGCTCTGCTGCTACTCTATTAGCAATTGTGGGAAATGAAAAATACATCACAGAAAATGCCCTAGCAATGCTTCACGGATTTTCTACAACTGAGGCTAAATATGTAGGAGCTTTAGAACTATTACGTAATCGAGTTGTGGAAATATTTGTGAAACATACTCATAAATCGGCAGATGAAATAAATAAATATTTTCTTAAAGAGAATTGGTTTATTGGAAGCCAGTATGTTGATTCTGGATTTGCTGATGGGATATTTAAAGGAGGAAAAAAAGAGAAAAGGGAAGAGAACATATCCATACGATACATATATAGCTGATTTTCTTTCTTACGGGCATTCAATTCAGTGATATACAAGAATAGTGAAATTCAACATTTAATTCATCAAGACAAATGGAACACTCAGCACTCGGTTCGGCAGGAGGAGTGGCAGAGGAATAGATACACTAGAAGGAATAATTGTTCCGACGAAGATTTTGATCTCCTTAATTTGACTTCCAGACTTTATGCAAATCTATTTCCCGAAAACCGAGGAAAAAGAGGAAGAACTTACTACACTATCGAAAGATAGATAGTGTCATTTCTTCATTTCTGAAGTTCAGGTACTTTACAGTTAGTTTTTAATTGCTTCATTTCGTTGAGAAACATTTTCCGAATATTGATAACATGTCTGTTTTTATATTTAGACTCGCGCCATATTTCTTGTTTCACTATCCAATAATAGTCATAGAACTCAAGTGCTCTCTTAATGCCATCATAACTTAAATTCCTTCCCACCCTCTTAAAACATTTTAGTTTCTCCAATAATTCATTCAACCCAATCTCAGCTTGCTCCAATATTATATCAAATATCCTTTCACGACTAAATTTATATGATATACTGCCTCCAAAATCGATGAAGACCATTTTCACTCCTGATTTCTTATTTTCTAATTCTCCTATCAATCTCTCAATATTTTTGAGAAGTCGCTTATCATTCACTTTTATCATAATATTCCCTAAATGACAATCTCCATGAATTAGTCCATTATCATGCGCTTTTTTTATTAATAGAAATATCTGTGCGTAAAATTTTTCAAGTAAATCCCAACGTTCATTATCTATAAGATCATTGACAATGTGATTGGCATCGACATCCATCTTCTCCGAAACAGAAATAAAATACGGTCTTATCTCGTCTCGATATTTTTTATTTCCTTTTTCAATTCTTGTTTCGAATAAACGAGGAGCTAGACCTGCTTTAAAGAATTCTATCCATACTTCTCTCACTCTTTTACAATTTTCAATAAAATTTTTTTTATCAATATCGATATAGTCTTCTTCCTTTGGTCTGAATTTTACAATCTTTGTAGCGTACTCGCAATCCTTTTCACAACAAGTGCCATAAACAGGTCCTTCTATCCCACCACCCAAATAGTTTTCAAAAGACCATTCCGAAGGACAGTAATTATTTCGTCCTTTTCTCAAAAAAGAAAATGATATATTCTCAGGACGTTTATCAACTATTTCCATACTTTTGATACCGAAATTTGGATCTGCCTTCCTTATCATAAAATATAATTCGTTCAAAGTTTCCATGATTGCATCTGTCCTAAGCTTAAATTCGATATCCAAATATTCTCTACTTTTTTCCTCCCTAAGTTTTAAAAATTTGCCGTAATCATGAATTTTTTTATTATATCTCATAAAATACTCTATTCTTTCTCTTTTTGGGGGAGGTTCGCTCACTACATCATCTTCATAATATGTATCTCTATCGTTATCTACTAAATTATCTGCTTGCAGAGCGTATTCAGAAAGTTTAACTATATCAGATGTTATCCATACAGCATACGCAGGAACTATTATCCCTCTAAAATAAAGTCCAATTATTGTCTTCACTTCAAGCATGTGTCCTAACCTCGTCTTGTGTTTAAGTCGAAAATGTTTATATACTGTTCTAGCAAAATATTTTAGTAATCTATAAGTTCCTTCTCTCTTCAGAAATAGGATGACATCTTCAATCATTTTATTCAAACATTTCTCTTTAGAGAAATAATAATAACGGTTACCTCTGGTCCTCAAGAATGCTTTCACCTTTCCTTCATTTTCTTGTAATGATATTGTACCAATTATGGTACATTCTTTTTTAAGAGATAGTTTTAGTAATTGTTTATATATATCTGCTGTGACCTGACACAAAAGAGATTTGTCTGAAAAGGCACTGAAAATTAAAATATCTAAAGGCTTCATCCTTTTTTAGGAGAGAATTAGATTTTTACTCATCATCTTCAACTGCAGGCATAAATGAATACGAACAAACAATTTGATCAATATCTCTTCCAGTTCTCTGATTTCTTAAACACTCTTCATACTTTTTATGTTGACTATCCAGATACTTCAGAGCCTCTTCTATATGTTCTATACAATCAAATCCATGTTTTTCTATGAACTTTATACTTCTTACAGAAATGATTGGAGTTGGATTGTAAACAAGTTCTTTATGTTTACATATTTCTCGTATAAGTGCGCTACTATCATTTAAATTATTTATGTATTTATATTTCCGGAAAAGTTCATTCAAAAGTTCCCGAAGAATTTCTTCAGATTCTGTATTTGTTCTTACTACAAATGACTTCCTACTATTGGGTTCGTAACTCTCATTATAATCTTCGGTCTCTTCTATGAGTTTAATTTCTAAAACATATTCTAAGGATAGTATAGGACCATCATCTCTTTCTATATGGATGTGTTCTGGAATCCAGATTTTATCTGGGAGACTATTCCATATTAGTTTTATATCAGCCTTGTATTCGACTTTTTGTCTGTTAATAAAATAACGACTATAAGAAGGAGCATTTGGTCTGTTATCAAAATAATGATAATAAGTAGCATCATCCATTCCTTGCAAGATAAAATTCACTATATCTTCGTGATGATCATTTTCCTCTTTGACTTCGAGTTTGTATTTGTGAGACATTTTCTAAAAGAAAATTTTTTTTCAAAAAAGCATTGTAAATGCCTCTTTTATGAATTTGTTATCTGTAGGCACTATCTTCATGATAAACAATATAAACAATTCCTTGACCTTTGAATTTTGATTTAAGTTTTTCCATTTCTTATTCAATAATTTTTTTAACAACTGTTTAATAAAAGATGAACAAAGAAAATTCTATTCCCCCAGAATATCAAGTAAAACCTCAACCTTTTCAACCTCCTTACCAACCTCCAACCATTCCTCCACCGCAAGAATCTCTTGATGAAAATTATCAAAGAAAACTCTCTCAGCTGTACAAATATCCGGTCATGGAACGATCTCCTTATGGAGGAATGCCGTATTCCTACTATACTTCTCCGCAGATTTATTCAGAATACAGTCCTTTTTTTGGATAGTTCTTTATCTCGATGATAAAGAATCTATATTGTTTCATCATATGTACCCATTTTATTATAGGCAAAAAGAATAGTTTAAATAATAGATGTGGTACCTTCTTCAAGTCCAAGACTTGTTGTATCTGAAGAAGAAACAGGCTTCTGAGTTCCAGATACAGACAATGTATTCTGTAATTGTATGACAGGAGCAGATACTGGATTATCACCAGAATAGTAATTGATCCCCTGCCTTAAAAGTCTTGGAACAATCTGTCCTGAACCATATAAATCTAATGGAATTGGTTTAGTTTGTTCTATAGGTTTTCTTTTTCGTCTCTGTACTGGAGTAGAAGGGGTAGGAGTAACAGCAGGAGTAACAACTGGTGGAGGAGTAACAGCAGGAGCTGGAGTAGGAGAAACGACAGCCTTTAATGTTTGCTGAGTGGTAGTAGTGACAGGAGGAGAAGATTTAAAATACCAAATAAGAAGAATTGCGGAGACTGTAAATATAAACGTAAATTTAAGAATCTCTGCTGACATTTTTTCGTCAGTAATGTCAATTTTTGTCTCAGGCATTGTTGTTCTTTTTAAAACATCAAAAAACCTAAAAGAAATGAGATTTTTCCTCATATCTTCAGCTCAAGCTTGCTTCTTCAATCTGAATTTTTGTTGGAGAACTTAATGATTTAATGATATACAGAAATGGAAAATGGAAATAAAAGAATGCGAAATCTGTTTCGATGAGATTTTATCCCAAGATAGGGTATTCCTAAATTGTGGTCACATGTTTCATCTTTCATGTGTTATCTACATAAAAAATAATATGTGCCCAACATGTAAAAAATCTATTCTCGGAGATCCTATGATACTAAAATTACTCAAACGATTTTATCTAGGTATCATGTCATTTCCGAAAATAATAAAAACAGACGATATGATAAAGGAACTATGTGAAGAAGTAGCAGACATCACAATATATTTCAAGAACAACAGAACATCACTTGATATGTTCCTATGTGGTTACTTCGAGAAGCTTGTTGAGATTCTTACAAACATACATTAACATTTACAATGATGACACTTTTTCCTATTTTTGGATAGGTTTATCGATTCTATTGTTAATTTCTACTGGTCTGTTATCAACCCATCCATCAAAATACATTTGAACAACTCCTATCGTGCATGGTCTATAACTTTCTTCAGTCTGATAATCTTTTCTTCATAGGAACTTCGTCTATCATTTTTTTAAGTATCTTAAGATACTTACCGTTTAAATGTAACTGCACTGACCTCCACATTGTTTTAAATATGTCCGGACAATTTAAAGAAATGATGGAAGACAAATCATCAGACTCAGAAAAATTGAAAAGTGTGGAAGAGGCAAAAGAAGTGTTGAACCTTATTTCTGAATATGTTTTTCCTGATGAAGAATCACAACACATAAATAATGTATATGGACATGCAATTTCAAAGGAAAGAGAAGATAAGTCTCAGATGATTGCTGATAAAATAATGGTGACATGTGAATATCTCAGAGACTTTTATAGCAACATACTAGTAACTAGATCACGTCATGATAAGGGATGTGAAGATTTTTTTAGAGATAAATCCATGTATGGTCTTATGAAGGAGCGTGGGGTAATAGTAGATGAGGATCATAATAAATATAGTGCTGAAGTTATTTGTAATAATCTCATAAAAAGTATAGAAAAGGAATTACAAGATACGAAATGTAGTATACATCAGGCTATGTGTATATTTGTAAGTAGAATATCTCAAATAATTCAACTTCCAGATAGAATAAAGGAAAATAATAAAAACGATAGGAATGCATGGATGAGGTTTCTATAGTTAACTGAATGATAACCCAAATCCATGGCACAATGCAGATCCTCCGTAAACGTTCATATCAACAAAAACATCAAAAATCATTACAGGCTTAGGAACCGAAACTTCTTAACTGACTTGAAAATAAAAATGATTTAAACACTTGAAATTATATAGAACAGATATTTTCTGTTCAAAGTCTACTGGGTAATCAATGGCGCTTTGCGCCCTGCGCCCGAAGGGCGTTTCGATTCTTTCTTTTCTAAGAAAGGTTGTGATTTGTAGTTCCGGTAGCACATCTAGTTTTAGATGTTTCACAGGGTGTGTATGTATCCCATATAACACACTCTGGGAATGGGAGAACCAACCCATAATAATTAAGGCTTTTAGCCTTTCCTCAGCTACAGGGGGTAACACTTAAAGCGAGTAGCAGGTATCTTGAGCTCCAGCATCCCAAGCTGGAGATATCTTTATATCTGAAATGGATTAAGGGTACTGTACGAAAAGTACGACGAGAAGGTCTTCGGCAGGAACTTTTGTGCGGAGATTGTCGATAAGGTATCTTTTTCGCCA
>Ga0326727_10006572_pt1 | contig 31729 bp, 30 predicted proteins | sample MB2enrmetagenome_FD_207643 | JGI IMG/M metagenome (GOLD analysis project Ga0326727, IMG submission 207643) | Lab enriched peat soil microbial communities from McLean, Ithaca, NY, United States - MB29MY | ecosystem: Environmental > Terrestrial > Soil > Wetlands > Peat | place: USA: New York...
GGCTTTTTGTCACCAAGAGCATCTTGCACGGTTCCATGGCGATGATCGTAGCGGAGTCGGTCTTGCCGTCAAGGAGGCCCATCTCGCCGAAATAGTCGCCCCGGTGCCGGAATGCCATTACCCTCTCATGACCGTTATTGTTGTTCTCCACCACCTTTACCCGGCCCTTGAGGATGATATACATCAGTTGGCTCTGATCATCGTCAAGAAAGATAGTTTCACCCTTGTTGCACTTGTAGATATTGGTTCTTTCCAAAAGAGCGGAGAGCTCCTGGTCGGTAAAATTGGCAAAAATGGGTATTTTCTTTATGATCTTTTTCGTGAGATCCGGATCAAAACTCGTGCGAACTGTCATATGTACTCCTTCTCGCTATCAGCTCTTGGTATTGGAGTCATCACATGAATTCAAGAGGTTGCGAGAGCAAAGTCACTTCATTATCAGCTTATTATCTTTTGAATCTCGTGAACGCCTATTTTTTGATTTACCTTAGGTAATTTGTTTTTGAAGCGCTTTATGCTCCGGATTCTTTGGTGACCCATAAAAACAGCCTATCATTAGATAAATGGACTAGCTAATTATTAAAATGCATAAAATGTACCTAGTGATATCTACCAACTAATAAAATGCGTTAATCGGCCTTTAATATTTCTAGGACATATTTGCTTCGCATCGGACCAGACAATTCCGAATGGTGAGAAACTTATCCCAGAAAGAGTTTTCGGATTCATTGGGTATTGTTCAGGGCTTTTAAGCGGCATAGAATGAGGCAAAAGAAACCTTCATTTACGTTGTTGATTGCGCTTTGCTATGTCTGTGGCGTAGCCAAAGAATGGTTATATTTGCGGCAAAGATGCAGAAATTGCGGCAATTCTGGAGGCAAATGACTTTTTTTGTCACGGGTAGCAGGGAAAATACCTTTGCTCAAAAAAATCGGGTGATCTGGTTTAATAGAAACGGACACTATGATAAGATCAACTATCATTAAAAGGGAGGTGGAGCATGCTCAGTTGCTTCGCCCAGCACTTCTAGGCTTCTGATCACAGCATTTACGGTTTTCTTGTCCGCCGCTAACGCCTCGTAACCCATGGCGCAGGTGGACTCCTCAACCTCGTCGACCGCATTACGAATGTCGTCAAGATAATCGGCTATATCCCGTCCTCAAGACATATTTTGGAACTTTGAAAAGAGAAGCCAATGGATTACCTCAACTAAAGTGGATCTGATGAACTACTTTACCTTGACCCAAGATGAACGACACCATCTGACATAAGAGCTAATCTACTGGAATATAAGGGGTTTTATTATTTGATAACATTTTATTCCAGTGCTGAAATAAAAAAGGGGATTTATACTGCGTGAAAACGCAGCAATGTTTTAGTTGTTGCCTGTGCAGCCCGCTTTTTATTAGGTTTCGCACTTATATTCAACACTTATTGCATGCCCTTTTGCAAAAGGCTCTATTGATAGACATGTTAAGCTTCTCTACATCCTCTCCCTAACCTTGCCCAATTGATAGCAATGTGGTAAAGAATAAGGCGGCCAAAGGCGCCTCTCATTTTCATCACGAAACTCGAATATCCACGACATCAACAATGCCTTGATAAATGATGTGCTTTGATTGCTCGGCTTATTGTCTAATGTTCGCCCCTCTGTCAACGCACTTTAAACTCGCGGCTGTGCTGAAAGGGTTTTTCTGTCTTTTTTCAAAAAAAGATACACTCGCAAATTCTCCAGGCATGCTAAAATCAACAATATGACGGGGTTGCATCACTATTCAGTGGCAAAAGAAATTCGGACACATGCATAATAAAGAAGGCCATTTTTTTGAAATCTCATTCTGACAAATTGGACTATGTCTTTTTGCTAGAGCAGTAAATTTGCCGGTCAACATTTCAGGAGAGGGCTGTTTTCTATTGCAAATAATGGAAATTCGAGCATAGCTTAAGATAGGCATGCTTGAGACATCAAACTTTTTATGGATAGACGGAATTGATAAAGCGAAAAGTACATGGCACATCGTACACTGGCACCCATGGCCGCCATCGGCATGATGACACTGGACTCCATATTGTGGCCCTGTTCGAGGCGGCCAAGGGAGCGATCGTTATTCTGGCCGGACTTGGGCTCCTGACGCTGATCCACCGCGATGTGCAGGCAGTGGCGGAAAGTATTGTCCGCCATCTCCATCTCAATCCCGCCAGACATTATCCCCACATTTTTCTCGACGCCGCGGCAAGGGCAACCGATGCCCGTCTGTGGGCCATGGCGTTAACCGCGATCCTTTACGCTGTTATCAGGTTTGCAGAAGCTTATGGCTTATGGCGGAAGCAGGTCTGGGCTGAGTGGTTCGGCATCCTCTCCGGTGGTCTGTATCTTCCGGTCGAGATATATGAATTGACAGTATCTGTGTCCGTGGTCAAGATATCAATCATCCTAGTCAATATTGTCGTCGTTGGCTGGCTTGCCTGGGTGCGCTGGGAGGCTAGGAACAGCGCCAAACGTTAAATTCTGCGGGTCATGATCAAATATTTCAGGGGTAACACTTTCGTGCTACCAGAGGCTATCTATAATAAAAAGATAAAACATGACGACAGCAATGAAGACAGGCTCAGTAGAGCAGGTATTTCCCGCGCTTATCCATAAATCTATCCACGCCCTTTGTCCAGCCAGAAACGATTTCCTCCGGCGTAGTTTCTTCCTCAATCGATCTCCGTAAGCTTGTCGTCCCGGCCAGTTCGTCGAACCCGCTCTGCCGAAAAAATGAAACACGTTCATCCTTGGATAACATTCCGTACAAGGTACAGAGAAGGTGGATGCCTGTGGTTACTGGTCTGTAAGCATGGGGGTTGGTGATGAAGATTCTCACGCCGGCTATTTCCTGGTCCTGGAATTTAGGGTTGCTGCTCATGCCGGGAATACTCCGGGGGGTAAACAATGCGGACTCGAACCTGACCCCTGGCAGATGCTTGTCATTGAGCCGCTCTGCAAGTTTGACGGCATCAATGCCTGGGAAACCAACCAATTTGAACGGTTCGTGAGTCCCTCGTCCCACGCTGGCTGCCGTTCCTTCGAAAAAACAAATACCTGAATAGAGGAGCGCCGTCTCGAAATCGGGAATGTTGGGGCTAGTCCTTACCCACTCAAGGCCGGTTTCAGGCCAGAGCATCCAGCGCTGCCATCCCTCCATCCTGATAACCCGCAGGTCCAGATCTTCCAGCCCTGGAAGCATTTGTTCCCCCTTGATCATGAGCGCCAGTTCGCCGATAGTCAGGCCGTGGTCGACCGGGATCGGATATTCCCCGACAAATGAGCAGCATGCCTTTTCCAGGACAGGACCGGCAAAATGCTCTCCGCCGAGAGGATTTGGGCGATCAAGGACCACAAAGGGAACGTGCGCTTCAGAGGCCGCCTGCATTGCAAGCCCCATGGTCGATATGTAGGTGTAGAAGCGTGTACCTAAGCTCTGGATATCGAACAGGAGAAGATCAATGCCACGCAGCATCTCAGGAGTCGGTTTTTTCACTTTCCCATAGAGGCTGTAAACACGCACTCCTGTTTGCTGGTCAATCCCATCCCCAATGGGCGCTCCATCTTCCTGTAGACCACGCAGGCCATGCTCTGGTGCGAAAACGGCAACAAGCTGTACGCCGCGAGCATGCATCAGGTCGATCAAATGGGTTCCATCCACCATGGCCGTATGGTTGGTGACCAAACCGACACGTTTACCACGAAGCTCTGCGAAGTCACTCTGATAGAGCACCTTTGCTCCAGTGGAGACAGCAGACCCGGCATGGGAGAGGGGTGCGGAGAGAACGACCGCAAGAAAAAGATAGAGTGCTAACAGCTTAGTCATATTTCTATGGACTTACGTAGATCAAGGTTTTTTTACCCCCTAAACATGGCATTTCTGGGCTACGTGCGACAGTGGGAGGAGCACTTATCGCGGTTATTGCATTCAGGATTTTACTCTCCTCAAGAAGGCCCAGCTTCCCGCCCAGCCACCTTGTGGTGGTCGCCTGCAGAAGGATGGTAACAAGAATGGCAGGGAAGGTGATAGAGACGACGATCTTCGCGCCGTGGACTCGCATACCAAGAAGGATGCCTGCAAGCGCGCCGGGGATCACGCAGGTCTCCCTGGTCCAGCACATGAAGATTAAGTTCTTTCAGGCTCCACTTTGCCTTGGGGTCGGGGAAGGCGCAGAGAAAGACCGTTAGCGGCCGGGCAATAAAGATGAAAACCAGGACCAGGGCGATCACGCTGCCAAGAAAATCCACTATGAGAGCGAAGTTGACCTGGCTTCCGAGCAGAATGAAGATGAACATCCGCATGATCAGGGTTGTGGTGGCGATGAAATCGTCAAGCTTCCCTGCTCGCCAGGCTTAATGGCGAAGCCTAAAACCTTCTTGTTGCCGTGCATGATACCGAACACGAAAACAGCCATGAAGCCGCTCGCATTGTGTGTTTGCGCGCTTAAATAAGCTTCCATCACCGTCATCAGGGTGATGAGAGGCGCGTATTTCACCAGGAAACCAAATTTTTCGTGGGCGAAGAGAAATGCCGCAGCATATCCGAGGGCAATCCCGATCACCACACCGATAAGCGCGTTACAGCCGAGATCGAAGGCTGCCCTTCCTAAAGAGAACTTGCATCCAGATCCAAAGGCGACGCCTACTACCGCAAAGGTGACAATAGCGCTCATGACATCGTTGAAGGCCGATACGCTAATGATGGCTTGGGCCAGTCGCTCCCTGACCCGTACCTGCATAAAAAACCGGAACCAAGGTTGCAGGATCGGTGGAGGAGATGGCGGCTCCGAGAAGTAGCGCGGTGATAATCGGTATGCCGAGGATCTGGACGGCGGCGAAGCCGGTAACTGCGGTGGTGACGAGGACCCCAACGGTGGTGATCACCAGGATGGTGATCCAGACCTCTTTCAGAATACTCAGTTTCAGGCTCGCGCCGCCGTCGAAGAGGATGTAGCATGAGCCAAAAATCAGAATGATCTGGTTGAAAACGGAATCGGCCCGTACGTCGAGCACCCCGGCCAGTTCCGGGCCGAGCATAATTCCGGCAAGAAGGAAGAGGACCACGTCCGGGAACCTGAACTTCCGGGCCACGATCCCGCTCAGTGTGCCGGCTGCAAGGATGATCCCGACCATGAGGAGGATATGATTCGCTGTGTTAATGGCCGATGATTCCACAATAAAAGTTCCGGCTAGTTTTTTTCTTGGCGTTTTATTTTTGCAACCGCTAGTTTTTGTATGATTTACCAGGTTTTCCCGTTCGTTGGCTTTTTAACTCGAAAGTCCTAATTTTCGGCTAGTTGTCGATTTATCAAACTTTGCCGGAGCTTTCAATTTATTTCCTTTCGGCAGGTTCACTTCAGACGAAAGAAGCAGTTTAGGCGGGATCTTCTGCGCACCCAGTATTTCTACAAGCAACTTCAACCCTTCATCAAGCTGAAGAAGCTTTTCCTTGGTTAGTGTTTCAAGACCTTTCACCAAAAGTCCCTGGGCAACCTCCGGTGACTGGATGAGTAATTCCCTCCCTTGTTCTGTCAACTCAATCTCCACTACTCTCCGATCTTCCTTCGAACGGGTCCTTGTCACTAATTCCCTACCTTCAAGACGATCAAGAATGCCCACAACGGTTGCCGGATGCAGATACATGCGGTGGGCAACATCTGAAACCTTTATCGGTGCGCCCTCCGCTATTACCTTGATCGCCCAGAGTTGCGGGCTGGTCAGACCGGTTTCGCGCTCGGCCTTCTTGGAGTATTCGTTCACCGCCTGAAATACCCGGCGTAAATTGTCAATCATTTCAGAAACCAACTTTGATTTGTTTGTCATTGGCAATCATACCTCCAAAAAAGCCTGAATTTAAATAAACCGGGTATTTTATTTATTAACACAGATTTTCCTTTATGGCTAATATCTTTGCAGAGTGCCATTTCATGCCGGGAATTTCCTCTGGATCTGGAAAACTGCTGCAGGTTAAACACGATCTCGGGCACTTGCAGTTTTTGTGGGGATCTTCCCTCCATAAAATCTCTTGACAATTATTTTATTTGAAGTCTAATCATATGTATAGTAATTTTGGTAGCACAAATATAGCATTTATGCAAATTTAAATTATTTATGGATGGATCCAGGGGATCTTTAAACACCAGGCAAGAGCCGGTGTTACTTGAATGGAAAAGGAGAGAACGATGGAAAGAGGGTCGGCAAGAGTTTTTCTGGTTTTGAGTTGTGTGATGTTCATGGCGGGTGGTTGCGCCAAAAATGAAATGGTTAAAAAGGACGAGGGGATTGCTCCTGCTGCATCCGCACCCGCAAAGGCGCCGTTAAAGACCGAAGTTGTGAAAGAGCAGCCTGTTAAACAGGCTAAGGTGGCGGAAAGCACCATGGGAGAGAATCAGAAAACTGAAGAGTTGAAATCCGCTTTGGCGAAGATTTACTTTGATTTCGACTCGTACAAGCTTTCCGAGGCGGCACGCTCCAACCTTGTTAAAGATGCGGAGCTGATCAAGAAAGATTCTGCCGAAAAGGTCCGGATCGAGGGTAATTGTGACGAGCGCGGCTCCGATGAATACAACCTCGCTCTGGGGGAAAAGAGGGCCAAGGCTGCCATGGAGTACATGGTTACATTAGGGATCCCGGCGGAACGCCTTTCGGTGATCAGCTATGGCAAGGAAAAGCCTGCCGATCCCGGACATGATGAAGTGGCATGGGCCAAGAATCGAAGAGATGAATTCGTTGCCCTATCAAAATAACGGTCAGAATGATACCTCCGGAGCCGGCATGCGGGTCAGCTGCCGTCTCCGGAGGTTACACCCCTTTCAGTTTACACTGGCCGTCAAAAGAGCCTTTGCCCGTATACCTGATGAAATTAAATAACCTTTTCTGAGTAAGCCCATGCAAAGAAAGTTGATAGAACAGATAACCCTGATTGCCAGTGTTGTCAAATGGTCGATTTATGCGGCGATCGTCGGAGTGCTCGCTGGGATTGGCACAACCGTTTTTCTAAAGACCCTCGCCTGGACATCCGGAGTGGTCGGGAGTTATCCCGCTTATTATTACTTTTTACCCTTAACCTTGATACTGAGCAGCGTAATTGTTTTCTGGCTGGCGCCGGAAGCGGCGGGCCACGGCACCGAGAAAGTGATCGAAGCGGTGCACAAGCGTATGGGAAAAATTCCCTTCAAGGTTGTGCCGGTAAAATTGGTAGCAACGGTAATAACCCTTGCCGGCGGCGGGTCGGCGGGTAAGGAAGGGCCATGCGCGCAGATAGGAGCAGGTCTGGCCTCTTCGTTCGCCAGCCTCTTCCGGCTGGACGACGTTGACCGGCGCAAGCTTGTCATCTGCGGCATCAGCGCCGGTTTCGCCACGGTCTTCGGCACCCCGATCGCCGGCGCCCTGTTTGGCATAGAGGTGCTGGTGCTGGGGCAGATGATGTACGAAGTGCTCTTCCCCTCTTTTGTCGCCGGCATCGTCGGCTATCATGTTGCCATCACCATGGGTGCGCAGTATGCCCACCCGCCGGTCTGCCTCCCCCCCCAAGTTACCGGATTGAGCGTTGCGGAGCTGGTCCTCCTGGGGATCTGGTGCGGCCTCATCGCCCTCCTTTTCATCGAGACAATGAATTTGACTCACAAATACTCTGAACGGTTCTTCAAGAACAGGATCCTTAGGGCCGCGTGGGGGGGAGCACTGTTGATACTTTTAACAGTAATAGCCTCTCCGCTTTACCTGGGCCTGGGCCTCGACACCCTAGCTTCCGGGTGGAAAGGCAATGCATTGCCGCTCGGGGCCTTCTTCTGGAAAATCCTTGCCACGTCAGTCACTCTTGGCTGCGGTGGAAGCGGAGGGGTGGTCACCCCGATATTTTTCATCGGAACCGCATCCGGAAACCTTTTTGCCCAACTCTTCAACCCGCAGTATATCGCAGCGTTTTCAGCCATCGGCATGGTGGCGCTTTTGGCGAGCGCAGCCAATACGCCAATTGCGGCATCTGTTATGGCCATAGAACTGTTTGGTTCGGGGATAGCCGCTGATGCAGCGTTAACATGCATGGTCAGTTTTCTCATCGTCGGTTACCGCAGCATCTATCCGAGCCAGCTGCTAGGCATCCAAAAAAGTGGTTCACTGGTAGTTGCGACCGGCATGCCGATTGGTGAAATTGATGGAGCCACGGTTTCTCACCGGGAAAAGTCGCTCGTCGGCTTCGTTATAATGATCTTAGATCGATTCCTGAACAGGAACGTGAAACCGGACAAAGAATAATATCCTATCCCCAAATGAATGCCGCGCATAAGATTAATGACCAAATATCTTTATCTGATCCTCCTTATTTTATCGATGGCTGTTACGTGCGGCTTCAACTAGGGTTTTGGTTCGACTGACGCGTGTACTAAAGCAAAAATGCTCACGCCGGCACTGGCAGATTTGTCGGGGGAGAGCCGAACGAGACAGGAAGACAGAATTCTGGGACTCTGTCCTGATGGGGCCGCGGTTCACTTTATTCTGGGGCTGCGCCATGAACGTCAGAAAGAGATGGACGAAGCGATTGCTGAATACCGTGAAGCAGTTGAAAAACGACGAAACCTTTGCAGAAGCACATGGCGACCTCGGTCTACTTCTCCTCAAAAAAGGCGCGCGGGTCGAGGCAGCGGTAGAGCTTTCGAGAGGGCTCATGGGAAAAGCCGACACTCGCTACCATCGAAGGCTGGCTGAGCTTTTGAGGGAAGGGAAAATGTACGGTCTTGCGCTTTTTCACTACAGTGAAGCGCTAAAGGCGTTTCCTCAGGATGTTTCCATCCATGCGGGCTTGCGGATGTATACTACAACCTGGGCCGGCTCGATGAGGCCGAAGAGGAGTCTAAGACCGTTCTTGTAGAGAATACCTCTTAGGTAAGCGCCCATATTGGCCTTGCCGAGGTGTACAAAAGAGGAAATCGTTTCGATGAGGCGATAGCTGAACTGCACAAGGTTGCATCCACAAAGTCGCGGGACAGGGAAATCCACAAGCTTCTGGCCGATTATCGCACCTGGAAAAGCGGAGTAAAGCAAAGAAATCGGCTAAGACAAGGAAGAGGAAACGTTCATAAAACCGGATGTTGAGAAAGGGATTACATGACAAAACTGGCAGGAAATATTGTTTGCGGTGTGGCATGCCTGTTTTTCTCTGCGATGATCGCAGGGTGCGCAACTCTTGATCAGAATGTAACGATTTTTTATCAACCGGTAGTCAAAGACGCTCACGGAACAGGAGAACTTTATCTGGCAACGGCAAAGGGAGAGTCCTGGGAGGGGAAACCTGGCTCTATCCAGTGGGTTATCGGCAAGGTGAAAGATAGCAGAAGCGGAGAGGAGGGGAAGGTTTTGACATCTGTAGCTCCCAGCGATCTGGTTCTGGATGCGTTAAAACAGGAACTTACCGCTGCCGGGTACAATATAATGCTGGTAAGCCCACTTCCGCCGAATGCGACAAAAGGGATAGTAATTGCCAGGACAGATTTAAAACTGGAAGAAGATTCGAGCATAGTTAAAGCAGAGGGATCGAGCCGGCTGACCATTTCCCTGGAACTCTGGAAGAACGGAGAAATGTTCAAAAAACTCGATTATGAGTCCAAATATTCCGATCTCGCAATAAAGGACCGGGATCTGCTATTGCCAAACATTTTGCAAAATACGTTGCAAGACCTGATGAAACAGGCGGTGCCTGACTTGATCAAGGCAATGGGGAGCTGACAAACATGTCTTTGCAGGGGCCCTCAAAGGAATTAATTGAGGCCTTATCTTGCCTTAATAAAGAGAATAAATGGACGGCATCATCTGCTCGAGAATGCCGCAGAAAGAGTTTTCTTCATTACACTTACATTCATGTTCATGATTTGCGGTTTGATAGTATATGTCTTTATTTAAGCCAGATACAGTATCCCCAGTGAAATGCAAAGGCAGGTTGTTCACACTGGAGTTACGCGCAATAAAGAACCTTCTCATCTGGGGAGCGGTCGGACTGTTGACCACGGTATTACTGTACCCGCTTCTTTATTTCATGCACAACCAGCCTCTCCCGTGGTTTCGGGAAATGTTTATGGCGGCAGGCGGATTGATCTGTTTTTACCTGTACCTGTATATAAAATTCCGCAATGAAGTTTGAATATGTGCATGGATGAGAAAACTCCGGAAAGGAGAAAACCTTGCTTTGCCCGAAATACAAAGCTAAAATTGGTTTATACAGATTTGAAGCCAGAACGCAGCACAATATGGAACAAGGGATGACATGCCCCGTATGCGGCTATTGGGAGGAAAGCGGCGTATGTGACAGGGAAATGCGTAAGATAGATTGCGAAACGTATCACGACTCTGGAAGGAATATATAGGTGTCAGGTCTACACATTGACTATTTCAGTCTTTTGGTATGCATATGCAATCGACAATCTTCTTCAACTTCCCGCCATCCTGGGAGTCTTATGCGTTCTTGTGATAACGCCGGCGGCATCGCCAAGGAGATCATGGACAAAATGTTCGATCCGTACTTTACCACCAAGGGACCTGGCAAAGGGACGGGGATCGGATTTTTCATGTCAAAGACCATCATCGAGAAAAACATGGGAGGGAGGCTCTTGGCGCGCAACACCAGAAGCAGCGCCGAGTTCAGTATCGAGGTCTGTCTGCATGACAAGCCGGCTTGTCCCAAACTCCGGCCTGGGAAGCCGCTCATCCCTTTCAAGCTACCAGGGGCATGACAATGATTTCTTCATTTGGTGCCATAAGACTGCGGCTATCATATCCATAGGTTATTGACCAGTTCGAGGGTCGGCCAGGGTTATTCTGACTAAATTCGCCCAAAAGCTTTTATTCTTGCTTAAAATGCTTGTTATATAGTTCATTGGCGATAATAGTATATGCAAGTTACAATGAAATATCAAAGGGATGAGCCGATAATAGAAGATCGAAGAAAGCGGCTCCTCGTCTTTATTTCTGCCGGTAAAGGGAGTGGGGAATTACCGCTAACGGCTTTATTAGTCCCATGCCGGCGCGGGCTCGGGAGGGCGGACGTTATGTCAACCACTGGATACAGCGTATGTGCACAGATTCCAAATAAAAAAACCGTAATTATTCAAAACCTCCGCTACTTATACTCATTTCTGGCGGATTTAGTCAGAATCCTCGCCAACCCTCTACTGAGTGCTATAAGGGTAAGTTATAATCTAGATTTGCAGATAGCGTTTAAGTGGTAATTATGTCAAATTGGTTGAAGTCACTGTTGCAGGGACCCCCAAGATAACCGTAGAAGAGTTCCCTCCTCGAACCGGAAGGAGACCTTCAAACATGGTTATGTATTTCGGTCTGAAGGAGAAAGAAAGGTGAAACAGACTGTTATTTTTCTTGTCTTTTTATTGCTGGCGCCATCCATGTCGTTTGCCCGGCAGAAATATCCCGAAGCTGCCGCTCACGGAATTAAACAACCGCTCCTGGCAATTACCCAGGCCAAGTGCCTGGGAGGGAAGCAAGATGCGCACATTGCAAGGGAAATCGAAGAAGTCCTGAAATTCGACCTGAACCTGGCCGGTTCCGTCAAGATCATAGCAGGTTTGTCAAAGGAAAACGCGGGCGGAATCCGTCCCGGAGAGTTCGGTTTCGCCCCCTGGCGGACCATCGACGCGGATTTACTCCTGAAAACCGGATATGTTATTGACGGTGAAGATGTCATGCTGGAGTTCAGGTTGTATAACGTACAGGTGGAAAAACAGGTGCAATCGACTGTCTACACGGGAAAACGCAAGTTTCTGCGGAAGATGGCGCATGCCTTTGCCGATGAGATAATGCAGGCGGTTACCGGAGAAAAAGGTCCATTCACAGGTGAAATTGTATTCGTTTCCGCAAGGGACGGCAACAAGGAAGTGTATATCATGGATTACGACGGCTATAACGAACGTCGGGTCACCAGAAATGGCTCCATAAACCTGAATCCCTCCTTTTCGCCCAATGGACGTGAAATAATCTATACCTCATACAAGAATGGAAATCCCGATCTGTACCGCAGGAATATTTTTACCGGGGTCGAGACCCGGATATCTTCCAGAACTGGGTTAAATGTGACCGGCGCTTGGTCCCCGCACGGAGGAAAGATAGCCCTTGCCATGAGTAATGACGGAAATTCCCAAATCTACCTTATAAACAGGAACGGCAAAGAATTGGACAGGCTGACTAATGATGATGCTATCGACATTTCTCCATCATGGTCTCCGAACGGGTCGCAAATAGCCTTTGTATCCGACCGGGAGGGTACTCCTCAGATTTTCGTCATGAATGCGGATGGGTCGAATGCACACAAATTAACTACCAGCGGCTCATATAATGTCGGTCCCAGCTGGTCGCCAAAGGGAGATCGAATACTCTATTGCCGCCGGCAATCGAATGATTTCGATTTCCAGATCCATGCCATAAACCCAGATGGCACGGGTGACATCCAGCTGACCACTGAAGGAAGAAACGAATATCCCCACTGGTCGCCGGACGGGCGCTTCGTGACGTTCACGTCAAACCGCGATGGAAAAGAATCAATTTATGTCATGCGTGCGGACGGCACATCACAATTAAAGGTATCGAGGGGCAAAGGAGGAGATTCACGGTCAGTGTGGTCTCCACGACCGTAAATGTGGTTAAGGGGAGTCCTAATGAGATTTATTTTGTCCATCTAAACGGCGTACAGTCGATGCCGGGGGGCGGTACATAAAAATACACGGGGGAAACGTTACGCTCGGGGACAAGAACCGACTGGCGCTCCCGCCGGGGAAGTACGTCAAGATTGACTTTACGGACAAGGGATGCGGCATAGCGGTTGAGAAACGGAAAAACTATTTGAGCCCTATTTCACCACCAAAACGAAAGGGAAGAGACGCGGCCTCTCCTCGGCCTATTCCATCATCATAAGGCACTGAGAACACATTGGTCTCCACTCGGCGGTAGGGACGGGGACAACCTTCGCCTGTTATTTTCTGCCAACCTGCGAAACAGTTCCTGAACAGCGCGCCGGCTGTGAGAGCGGAGATGTCATCGCTCCGGTTGGCGGATTGTTACAGGTGATGGATGCTGAAGAGATGATTCGGGAGATTGCAATGGGAATCCTTGATTATTTTGGCTATCTGGCAATTACCTACACAGGGGAGACAAGGCTATTGCGCTGTATAAGGCCGCCAAAGAATCGTGCGCGCCATTTTTCGGCGCTATCATTGAACTGACTGTACCGCGTGGGATGGGTGGCAAGGAAGCCGCGAAGAAAATTCATGAGATCGATTCCATGGCACTCCTGATAGTATCAAGCGGTTATTCGGTCGATCCGGTCATGGCTCATTATAAGAGTTATGGTTTCTGCGGCGCTGTGGGGAGCTTTTTATAGAGGAGCCAACGGTCGGGAGTTGTCAGGGCGGTTTTTCGGCCCAGTCCAATTGCCTCGTTGGAACTTTGCTTTTTCATGTTTGTTTTTCAAAAAAGGAAAATGGAGAGTTGACCCTTCCATTTTCCCAACCCTTTATTTAATATCGAGCAGCTCCACTTCAAATATCAGTGTGGCGTATCGTGGGACGGAACCTACGATACCATCTTCACCATACGCAAGATTTGATGGGCAAACCAGTTTTGCCTTCCCGCCGACCTTCATCATCTGCAACCCCTCTGTCCAGCATTTAATGACGCTGTTAAGCTGAAATTCGACTGGTCTTCCGCTCTTATATGAACTGTCAAATTCGCGGCCGTTCAATAATGTACCTCGATAATTGACTCTTACCGTGTCGGTAGGCCCTGGAGTAGCTCCAGTACCTTCTCTAAGAGAGGTGTATTCCAGTCCAGATTTTGTTGTTATAGTTTCTTTCACCTCTGTATTAAAAGAGTCCGCGGCAAACGAGGTGGTGGCAAGAAGGCAAATGATGGTTGAAATAATAAGACTGTGCATATAATCCCCTTTCCTTAAACGGTTATTTTTGTTGACCGCCATAGTAATTTGCAAGTTTGTGAGGAATGAAGTGATCAACGTCAACTATTTTTTCCGGCCGTAATGAATCATTGACATCGGAGCAGCTTCTTCCCGCTCTGGAAAAGAACTTTCATCTTGTTAGGACCGACCAAGAACTGCACTATGCCGAGCCCGAAAACGGCATGCTCCACCAGATCATTCGTCTGGTATTTTCCGTCCATATCGTAGGCCTGCACCGTCTTCCCCTCCATAGCCGCACGCAAAGAGTCCCATTCTTCCCGTTCGGCCCTCCCCGGCTCCTTCCCGGCCTTGCCTGAAACAGATGAGCTCTTCCGGTTGGGAGTGCGTGGGGCCGGCACAGCTGCCGTCTTTTCGCGCATATAATTGTGCACGCCGCGGCAGGTGTTGCACTCGACCCGAACTACCCTCTCCCCGACCATGGCGACGATCGTATGATTCAATACGGTGCGGCAACGCGTGCAAAAGGCCTCAACATAATCTCCTGCCGACAACTTTCTCATGTTCATTCGTAAATTTCCTTTTCTTATGCTGGTCCAGGGAGTGACGGGCACGCCGGCCTATTCCCGAAGCCGCGCTTGCCCGTTCGGCATATGTAACGAAACAAAGTTTAACCTGTAACGAAAGTAATTGGTAGTGATTTGTGCGGATTGCCGGTAGCATGGGCGAGAGGGGAGTCGTTTTGAAAGAGCGGCGCACGAAAGGCAAAATGGAGCCTCCGGGGTGACAAAATCGCGAAGGTGTCATAGCGGTATTTTTTCCTGGGGACCCCCCGGCTCTGCCGTGGTCTTTATCCTTCATTTGTGTGGACACCGGAGATACGGCGTGAGGGGGGTGGGTGCCCGAGAATGGAGGTCATGACCTTAAATCATTAATGTTATGTCGTCCAGCCTCTGCAAACCAAGCGAGAGGGTTTGGGTTCCTGGTTCATCATTTTTCACGCCGGGACCTTCAAGACCGTCTCAATCTGGAGGCCGGAGACAATGAACAAGAGGGCAGGAAAACACCTCGAAAGATTTCGTATGCTATCCATGTATAACATAAGGAGGATGAACCCTTGTTAGCGGTCAGGCTTCCCGCTGAAATCGAAAATCGGTTAGATACGCTTGCGAAGGCCACGGGCCGTACCAAGCGTCCGTGAGGCCATAATTGAACACCTGGACGAACTGGAAGACATTTATCTAGCTGAAAAACGTCTTGAGGATATCCGTGCAAGCTCCTGCTCATTGACGGCATTCTCTGGCAAATCGCCCTTGTAGTTTCGCGCTGAGCCGGCAAAGCTCGTATTCGGGCTGTTTACGAAATCCGGCGCCACTTCCATTCCCCGTATTTTATTTCCAAGCTTTGTCACTACAATCCGGTCATATTCCCTTTAAGTATTCCTCTTCGCTCTCAACTGTATTTAAGTGAGCAGGTATTCTCTGCCGCGCTTCCCTTGCTTGCATGATCGTGCGGATCTTCTCCCAAAGCTCTTCCGGCTCCGTCGAGTTGACCATGAATGCATCCGCTCCGAGAGAGAGTGCAAGTTTTACATCCTGCCCACCAATATTGGTTTCGCTATAGAAAAGGAAGGGGATCACTTTGAGATACGGGTCGGCCTTTATCGTCCGAAGGAATTGAAAGCCGTCCAAACGCGGCATGAGTGCGTCGGAAACTATGATATCCGGTTGATGGAGAATGGCGAGGTCGAGCCCTTCCTCACCATCCCGTGCCTCGATGACCGAACAGCCGTGGCGCTCCAGGGTATAACGCAAGAGTCTCCGGTCATCGGCGTTGTCTTCAATGGCTAAAATGATCATTGAAACTCCCCGCCAATCGTTGAGCGATTCCCGCCCTGCAATTGCCGTTCTTCGCCACATCCTGGAATGAATCCCGGACATGGCGTCATCCGTCTTTTCCAGTTCTCCGAATCTTCCGGGTTTGCCCTGTTTCACCTTCTCGTTTCATCGGAAAAAAAGATGGGGGAAACAGAAGTAACGGCTTTTGGGCAAAAAACCGACAGACCTGGTCATGTCATGTAAGCTGGGATCAGACGCAATCTTCACGCCACAAGCAGGTATCCTGTCCGCATAGCATTGCTCTGCCGCTGTCAAAGCATTGCTCATTCCCCTCGGCCTGTTGAATAGCCCGCACCAGATCAGACTTTTTTGCCTTACCCGTCTTGATGTTGTTTTGCTTGGCGATTGCCTTGATTTCTTCAAGTTTCATGTTGCCGTTCCTCCTTTTTTTGTTTTCTGTTAACACTTGTGAGTCTTTAGATGGGTTGACCCCAAATCTTCGTGCGACCATTGGATATTGCAATAAAAATATATTTTTAAAACACCAGCGAAACCGGAAATACTCTCGTGCATTAGCACTTGTTTACTTTTAAAGCCCGATCAATGAGATTATAAAAAGAACGATTTGCAGCTCTCAGCATCAACACTGCTATAATAACCACAGAAATACGCGAGAAGCGGTAGCCGTGCCCCCATATCCAGCTCGAAACGTCTCATCGAAACCGCGATTTGAATTGGTTGTATGAATGGTGAGATTGCCTCACTAGTTACTATGTGTGGAGAGAGGAATTGCTGTTTGAGATAAGCGTGAATGACGTCACCCTCCTAAACGACGATCTCCTTCCCCTTTATATCCTCAAATGATTGAATCGGTGATCCTTTCCGCACGGGATTTCCTGAGGCCAACAAAATAGGCGGCACGGAGAAATTGAGCAGTTGACTCAGCTTAGGCGAATAATACATCCCGGCAAGGCCTTCAAACTTCTCCAGTTCCAGTTCCTGTCTTTCTATGCTCAGGTGCCGGCCCGGAATTCCACGTCAAAGCCAATAATTACTGAAACCGCACGGATCAACTCGATGTTGCAACCGGTCGGGTTTCTGTTCTTCGGGGACCCGCGGAAAGATAGGCATGGTCGCCCACAACGACAAACATCGGACACTCCCCTCCCTAGGCAGCGGTAATTAGTTAGCAGGATAAGCAATAATGGTCAGACGCCGAACGTTGCACGAGACCTTCCACCTTACTCATTAGTGAATTTTGCCTGTTTAAAACAGAATATTATCGATTTAGTATTATGTTTTTTTAAAGTATTTTATGAAATCGGGGATTACCTTAGAAGGAGGTGCTAAATACCTGAGCGGTTGATGAAGCAGATGGATTGCAGTGCTAATCGAGTGGGGTCAGACCTTCGCGGATGGCGTATCTGGTCAACTCCGCCACGCTATGGAGGTTGAGTTTTTTCATGATCTGCTGGCGGTGGGTTTCCACGGTCTTTATGCTGACACTGAGTTTAAACGCTATTTCCTTGGTGCATTCACCTTCAGCGATGAGTTGCAGGACCTCACGCTCACGGTTTGTAAGGGAGGATTCAGCTGACGGCGACGAGTCGGGCGTATGCTTCAGGTAATCCTTGACGATCAGTCCCGCCACTTTCGGGCTGAGGTATGTCTCATTGCCGGCAACGGTACGGATGGCCCTCACTAGTTCCTCTGCTGCGCAATCTTTCAGCAGATACCCCTTTGCACCCGCGGAGAGTGCTTCAGTCACGAACCGTCGGGCGGAATGCATTGAAAGGGCCAGGACCTTGATCCCCGGGTCATCGTCGGAAATTCGGCGGGTTGCCTCAATGCCGTTCATTTCGGGCATTGCTATGTCAAGGACGGCAACATCGGGTTTAAGCTCTCCTGCAAGCTGAACCGCCGTTCTTCCGTTATCGGCCATGGCAACGACCTCGATATCAGGTTCCTTTTCCAGAAGGGACATCAGCCCTTCCCGCACAATGTTATGGTCGTCAGCAAGCAGAACTCTTATTTTCATAGTATTTTCCTGCGCATCTATTTATTTCTTTAGAGGAAGTAACAGGGTAGCCCGTGTTCCTTGGCCGATTTCCGATTCGATTAAAAACTCCCCCCCCAGGTATTCGATCCTTTGGCGGATATTGAAAAGACCAAAGCCGCTTCTTTTGTTTTTACGCCGCATGCCATTCAGACAGTCGAATCCCGAACCGTCGTCAGACACGCTGATCTTCATTTTATTGGGGACTTTTTCAACCGAAACCCTCACCCTTTTTGCCTTTGCGTGTCTCGCGGCATTTAAAAGAAGTTCGCGGACCATCTGGTAAAGGGCGACGCTTGCCTCTTCATCCAGGGACTCCTTTCTCCCATCGTCCTGAAACTCCACCTGGAAACCGTACTTTTCCTCAAACTCTTCCCCGAGCCACTCCAACGCTGCCTCGAAGCCCACCTCGTAAAGTAGCGGCGGGCTCAGTTGAAAAATCAGCGACCTGATTTCCTCAATAGACTGATTTATGTATTCCCTGATTTCACTAACGAGCTTGCCAAAGCTTTCCGACGAAAGCGCGTGTGACAGTGAATTAAGCTTGATCTTGCTAAAGATAAGGGTCTGGCCGACCTGATCGTGGAGCTCGGTGGCTATACGGTGCCGCTCCCGCTCTTCTGCAAGCGACAGTTCGGCAGTAAGGGACGTGAGCTGTTCGGTCCTCTCTCTGACACGGACTTCCAGTTCATCCCTGGATTTCTGCAGCTCCTCCTCAGCCTGTTTCCGTTCGGTTATGTCACTTACAAACTCGGCGATACCCAATAGCCTGCCCTGGTCGTTCTTAATCGGATAAGCGCGCATGAATAATATCAAGCCATTGGTATGGTGCTTCTCCATTTTCTGGTGTTCGCCTGTATCCATGGCCAGTATAACCGGACAGCCTTCACAGGGTCTGTCGCGTTTGTGAACCACCTCCCAGCAATGTCTTCCGATCAGCTCTTCCACCGGCAGATTCGTCAATTCAACGACTTTCCAATTGACCCACACAATTTTCATGTCAGGATCATGATACATCACATAATCCATTGTGCTGTTCAGGATAAGAGACTTGTCAGCTTCGGAAGCCCTGAGCGCCTCCTCCGCCCGCTTGCGGTCGGTGATGTCGGTGATGAAGGAATAGTAATATTGTGGGTTCCCATCCGAATCCGTCACGACATGGGACAATAGTTCGATGGGCACACGGGTGCCGTCCTTCCTGATATATTCCTTCTCATACCTAACCGGCTTGCCGGTACGAAGGAGCTCCTCTTGCTTCTCGCGGCCGAACTCCTGCCATTCCGGCGGCGTGAGGGCCTTGGCGCAGTCGATCGTCATCAGTTCATCGTAAGTGTAACCGGTGAGCAGCTCAAATGCATTGTTGATGAGACCCAGGCGCCCGTCCGGATAAGACTGTCCGAATGGCTGGGCAGCATGTCTGACGATATCGGCCAGGAATTCATTCTGCTTTTGGCTCTTACGCAGTGAATCCATCAGAGCGTCGCGTTCCGCCAGCGATCGGGCCAGTTTGATGTTGCTGTAACTGAGCCGGGAAATCATGGCGGCAAGCTTCATGAAATAAGCCATGCCGGTTTCCACAGATTCCCTGCTCAAGCGCGGCACGGCCGCGAGGGCGGCCATGTAATCCGCCTCGTTGAAGCCGTATTGCGCGGCCTGGGAGCGGAATAGCTCAAAGTCCAGCTGTTCGTCATCGAAGAAGAACTGCCCCATGAAGAGATTACCGATGAGCTTTCCTCCCACCATAATGGGGGTGGCGATATCCCACATATTATTCTTGCACTTGAACAGCCTGAACTCTCCCTCGGGAATGCCCGCGCTGAGCCGTGTGTTGCTTTCAATGCAGTAACCGCCGGTTTCGGGATGCTCCCGGTGGAATCGCGTGCAGATTTCCTGCCATTCCACACCGACCAGCACATTGCCTTCGAGGTCGTTCAGACCCATGGGAATATGGGTAAGTTTGTAAAAATCATCCATGAGTGACTGGATCGCCTTCGTGTCGATTATGTCAGCCAGATTCAGGTTCCCTATGTCACCCTCAGGTGTGAGGATGCTATCCAGTTTCAGCCTTATACGCTGCTCGCTCTCATGCAACGCATCCTCCATCCGTTTCTGCTCGGTGATGTCACGGGCAATATGGACGGTGCCGATATTCTCTCCCTTTTCACCTAGAAGGGGGAACGTGGTGACCACGAAATCACCTCCCAACCGCTTTTCGTGCATTTCCTCTATATGTTCGCGGCCATCCTCTATCGTTCTCGAATGGGGACAGAACCGAGGCGGTTCGGGCAACCCATGTACAGCCTCATAACAGGGGAGCCCGATGCACTCCTCGGGTTTGAGCCCCAGACGCATCGCCATCGCATCGTTCACCCGCAGGACCTTGTGCTGGTTGTCAAGGATCGCGATCAGGTCCGGCACGCTGGCAAAGCTCCTTTCCCTCTCCTCCTTAGCGAGTCGCAGCTTTTTCTCGGCGAGTTTCCGCTCGGTGATGTCGATAACCACGGCACGGCACTCCTCCTTCGACTCGGAGGCCACTGCCTCGACCTGTACAAAGAGCGGCGGATGCCCTTCTTTCAGGAACACGACCTCGCATGTTGCTTTTGTTTCACTCGCGAATACCTTGTCGAGGAAGCCATGGAAAACAGGCCGGGTTTCATGGGAGATGAAAAGATCAAGGCGCTGGCCAATCAAAAAGGAACGCTCGACCCGCAAGAATCCTGCGCCGGTGAGATTTACTGCACGGATACTTCCTCCTTTGTCCAGATTAAAGTAACCCACCGGAGCGAAGTCATAGAGGTCGTTGTATTTTCCCAGCAATGCCTCGATCTCTTCCTTCTCGGCCTTCGCCTGCCGGAGTTCTTCTTTCTGCATCTCCAGCTCGATCTGATAAATCTGCAGCTCGTGGATAAGCCTCTGTAGCTCTTCATTTTGCAGGGAAGGCCCGGCTACGAAATCCTTAGAGCGCAACCGCTCTTCCGCAAGACAGAGCAACTCTGAGGAGCACGAAGGCCGTCCTTTATCTTTTCCCATGGTTTGGCTTCCTATTCATTAATACGCTTGGGCCTACCGTTATAGAGGGCTTACTGACCCATGCAATGATGCCCGTCACCCGCCCGTCGGGACTTTGCATGCGATTGATCAACCATCGAATCACCTGCTAGTTGCCTTACATCTGCGCTATATACCCCGATTCGGCAACACTGGGACCAAGAGTCAATTTAGGTTAAATTGGCCTGTCGGGCAAGCAAATAAATTTATGTTGTTGGGAGGTTGGTCGTGAAGTGGTTTTGTGATAAACCATTGCAAACAGAGGAAAGTCCATGCGAAAGAAACGTAACAACTACACCCCCGAGGAAAAGGTACTGATCCTCAAGCGTCACCTGGTTGAGCAGGTACCTATATCCGACCTGTGTGACGAGTACAAGCATCAGCCCAAGGTTTTCTACCTGCGGCAGCCACAGCTCTTTGAAAACGGCGCAGCGGCTTTCGCCCAAGATAACTACCGCACCAAGAGAAACGAAGTGCGTCTTCATAGAAAATGCCAATAAATGCTATGCCAAAACAATATCCACGCAAGGAGCAAGAGATTTTTTGCCCTTCAACGCTTCGCAAGTAAATCGCGAGAAAGATACCTGTAAGTGTACATCTTTTGTCTTTACTTTGACAATAGATTTTATTAGGATTAATACATATTAGATTTTATTTTGTTCACCACCCCTGTGTAACAAAACTTTTTCGACGTAAAATATCATATCTTTGGATCCAGCTGGCAGGCATCCCCGTATCCGCGGCAATCATTCCGACAAGCGTTAATTTGTGCATAATGATCTGACTCGGGAACAGCACTGACATCGGAAGAGTCCCTGAACCCGGAGACAGAGAAAATGACCGATACACGCACACCTGGTCCGCTTCGCGCAGGCGGCAGAACACCACCCTCAGCCGCTATCCTGAAGGTCGTCCTGGTTTACGCAGCCTTCTCCTCGTTGTGGATCCTGTTGTCTGACAAGGCGTTGGAATTCTTCTTCAAGGATCCGGCCAAGATCATTCTGGCCAGCACCATCAAGGGGGGGATGTTCGTTTGCGTCACATCGCTTTTGCTCTATGGGCTAATGCGGCGACTGCCCGGTCGTTCCGATGCTACTCCGGTTCCAGTATCAGGCCTGCGGCCACTGGTCCTCCCGCTGATTTTGCTCACCTTGGCCATCTCTGTATTGACAGCAGGAGGCATCAGCCTCAGCATCCAGCAACAAAAGGAGAAGGAGGCGGCCCGCCTTCAGGCCATCGCCGACCTCAAGACTCGGCAGATTGCCGACTGGCTCGATGAACGCCTCGGTAATGCCCGCTTTGTTCAGACCAGCCTTTTTTTCGCCGAAAACTATCGCCGCTGGCGTGAAGCCGGCGATCTGAAAAGCCGTGACATTCTCGAGAAGCGGCTCGAAGAGTTCCGAAAAAACAACTCGTTACAAGGTGTGCTTGTGCTTGACGAACTGGGCGAGCCCTTATGGGATTCGACCGGCGCGCCCTTGGCAACAGACCCGGCTTTGCGGACAGCTGCCCGTCAGGCTGCCGCCAATAATCAGGTGAGCCGCCTCGGCCCCTATCTTGACCCGGCAGGACGGCTGCGCCTCGACTTCATCGCCCCCCTGGCAAAGGTGGGGGGACGCCTGCCGGTAGTTGTCCTGAATACCGACCCGGCATTCTACCTGTTTCCCACCCTGCAGGCATGGCCCGTGCCCAGCGCAAGCGGAGAGACACTGCTGTTCAGGCGTGACGGCGACCAGGTGTTGTTTCTTAACAATCTACGTCATCGAATCAACGCCGAGGCGAATTTTCGTCTGCCGGTGGCCGGGAACAAACTCCTGGTAGCACAGGCAATGCGCAAAGAGGCCAAGTTGGGCGACCTAGTAAAGGGACTGGATTATCGGGGGGTGCCGGCCATGGGGGTGGTGCAGGCCATCCCTGGCACGGACTGGTTATTGCTTGCCCAACTGGACCAGTCGGAACTCTATGCCATGGCTTCCGATTATGCCTTCTGGATTGCCCTGGTGGGACTCTTGACCCTGTTCGTAGCCGTCACCGTCATCTATCTTTTCCACCAGCACCAGAAGCTGTCCGCTACCCAGCGCGAAAGCGAAATTCAGTCGGAAAAGTTGCGTGTACTGCAACTGCTCGATGCGATCGCCGAAGGCTCGGACGACGCCATCTTCATCAAAGACGTCGAAGGGCGTTACCAGATGTTCAACCGGGCTGCGAGCCGCTTCACCGGCAGGAAATCCGAGGAGGTGCTGGGCCACGACGATACGGAAATCTTCCCGAAAGAGGAGGCTGAGCAATTAATAGCCAACGGCCGGAGAATAATGGCCGATAACCGCACCCGGACCAGCGAGGAAAAGCTCACCACCCCGGTCGGGGAGAAAATCTTCCTGGCCACCAAGGGCCCGCTGCACGACGCCGAGGGGGAGGTTATCGGAATGTTCAGCATCTCCCGCGACATCACCGAGGAAAAGCGAGCGGAGGCCGCGCTTAGGGAGAGCGAGGAACGCTTCTGCAATCTGTTCGAACATTTCCCAGTTGCCTACCAGGCCCTTGATCGGGATGGTTATTTTATAGACACCAACCTGGTTCTCTGCGATCTTCTTGGCTACCAGCGGGAAGAATTACTGGGGAGGCGCTTCGGGGAGTTCTGGTCGGAAAGCACCAAGGACGATTTTCCGCAAACATTCGAGGAGCTCAGGCGCAATCAGCAGCCCCAGGCTGAGCTCCAGCTGGTCCACAAAAAAGGAAAAGAGGTCAGCGTCCTTCTGGTCGGGCGCATTCAGCACGGTCGTAATGGCGAATTTGACAGGATCCATTGCATTCTTGCCGACTTTACCGAGCATAAGCGGGCCGAGGAAGAAAGGGAAAAACTCCAAGCCAGGCTGCTTCAAGCCCAAAAGATGGAGTCTGTCGGGCGGCTGGCGGGGGGCGTTGCCCACGATTTTAACAACATGCTGTCAGTGATCATTGGCCGGACGGAACTGGCGCTGTTGCGGGCCAATCCTGCGGAGAAGCTTCATGACCACCTTGAGGAAATCAAGAAGGCCGCCAAACGCTCGTCAGATTTGACCCGCCAGCTGCTTGCCTTTGCCCGCAAACAGACCATTGCTCCCAAGGTTCTGCACCTTAACGCCAACGTGACGGGGATGCTCAAGATGTTGCAGCGGCTGATAGGCGAGGATATTAACCTGGTCTGGATACCTGGAATGCATCTATGGCCTGTCAATATTGATCCCGCCCAGCTCGATCAGATTCTGGCGAATCTTTCGATCAATGCCCGCGATGCGATTGCCGGGGTTGGCAAGGTCACCATCGAGACAAAGAATGCCGTTTTCGACGTGGCCTCTTGCTCGACCCATGCGAACTTTGTTCCCGGCGAGTTTGTCCTGCTGTCTGTAAGCGACGACGGCTGCGGAATGGAAAAGGAAGTCCTCGACCATCTCTTCGAACCCTTTTTCACCACCAAGGGGGTGGGCCAGGGTACCGGCCTCGGATTGGCCACCGTGTACGGCATCGTCGATCAGAACAAGGGGTTCATCAATGTCTGCAGTGAACCCGGCAAGGGGACGACCTTCAATATCTACCTCCCCCGGTTTACTGGGAACATCGCAGAGAGCCAGGACGAGCACAATGCGGAAATTCCGCGGAGCCGTGGGGAGACGCTCTTTTTGGTGGAGGACGAGGCAGCGATGCTGCAAGTGTGCAAGAACATGCTCGAAGGTCTGGGGTACACGGTTATTACGGCTGGCTTGCCAGGTGAAGCCATGCATCTGGCCGAGTCTTATGACGGGGATATCCATCTGCTCATAACCGACGTTGTGATGCCGGAAATGAATGGCCGGGAGCTGACAAAGCGGCTCAGTGAGATCAAGCCGCAGATGAAATGCCTGTTCATGTCCGGTTACACGGCCGACATCATTGCCTATCAGGGAGTCCTGGATGAGGGAGTGCACTTCATCCAGAAGCCTTTCTCCATGCATGACTTGGCGGTTAGGGTACGCGAGACGCTGGAGGCAAACGGCTGGCTCTCCGGAAGGGGGCATCGACAAGGCGCAACAGCAAAGAAATGGGTTTTGAACCAACCGATTTTAGACCTTTTCCGCCAACAGGATATTTCCGGAAGATCTGATGTGGAGTATTCTTCCATATCAGATACCGATTAAATCTTTTGTATCAAGAGAGTCCGGATTGTTCTGCTGCTCCACGGACGCAAAAAACGCGTTCATGTCAAATGGAAGATGATTCTCTCGCTGTTCATTGCTTATCCGCATCAACAATTTCCAACACCCAGAGTTGCTTCTTCGAGTTGTAGACAAGTTCGTAAAGCGCCGGTCCAAGGTCACAGAGCAATGCAATATCAGGTCGTTGCCTGTCCGGTGCCACCAATGATAAGTTATCTTTTTAACCTCATGCTTCTGTCACCACCAGTCGAAGCAGGCAGGCTTTAGCTTGTTGCCATGGCCATGGATGACGGAATATTTTCACGTAATTGCTTAAGCATGTTGCCAAATTACGATGAAAATTCCCCTGACGCTTTTGACCCGTGTGGCGCCTATTTTGTGTGCAGTAATCACCCAGCCGGATGGGAGCTTCATCTTTTTTGAAATCTTGTTTTTATATCGGGAAGTTGTAGGATCAGGTGAGATTGTCTGATAGGATGTATTTTCAAGCCTCGGGGGTAGTGAAACTGGGAGCGACATGCAGTAACATGGCAGAATTTTGGAAAATATAGCGCAGCAAAATATCCCCCCTATTTTGTTGTAACCTGTTATTATCAATACAATCTCACTATCCATAAATCGAAGAGATACTATGAAAAGAACAATGACATCATTAGTGGCGCGACTATTTCGTAACAGCAAAGGCAAACCAGCCCATGCACAAGGCATCGAATGGGAGACGCTCAACGACGAGGCCATGTCACTGTACAGACAGGGTCGTTATGATCGCGCCTTATTGGTGGCAAATAAAGCGCTGCAAGTTGCCGAGCTAGCGTTCGGCCCGGATCATACCAATGTAGCCACGAGCCTGAATAACCTCGCGTTAATATACGATTCACAAGGCCAGTACGCGCTGGCCGAGCCTCTCTACAAGCGTTCGCTGGCGATCTATGAAAAAATCCTCGGCCCGGATCATCCCGATGTGGCCACGAGCCTAAACAACATCGCAGGGCTGTATCGCACCCAAGGCCAGTACGCGCAGGCAGAGCTGCTCTACAAGCGCTCGCTGGCGATAAGAGAAAAGGCCCTCGGCCCGGTTCATCCCGATGTGGCCATGAGCCTGAACAACATCGCGGCTCTGTATCGCACCCAAGACCGGTACGCGCAGGCAGAGCCTCTCTACAAACGTGCACTGGCGATCTATGAAAAGGCCCTCGGCCCGGTTCATCCCGATGTGGCCGTGACCCTGAACAGCCTCGCGGCTCTGTATCGCACCCAAGACCGGTACGCGCAGGCAGAGCCAATTTACAAGCGCTCGCTGGCGATCTATGAAAAGGCCCTTGGCCCGGATCATCCCTATGTGGCTATGAGTCTTGAGAATATGGCAGCGCTTTATAGAAAAACCGGAAGAGAGAAAGAAGCCGAAGCACTTGAGAAACGAGCAGCAGACATCCGCGCAATAACACGATGAACTCGAATGACTAGCAAAGTGATGCACCTGACCGATATTCCGCTGAGATCCAATGCGGCTTGTGAGCTTCGGAGTTATATGGTTGTTACGCCCCGCGCTAAATTAGGAGATTGGCCCCGACCTTTTTCAGGTGATACAGGAGGGTTTGTCCCAAAGCTGTTAGAGGGGAATAGCCGCCCTGAAACAGCCTGGGACAAGAAGATTAGAACGGTTCATCGTCAGTTTCATCACGGCATTGATCGCAAGTATTATCAAGTGAAAAGAGGACCAAACGGGTTAATGAGCTCAAAAAAGCCTGTATTGCAGGTAGGTCAACTAGTTAAGAAGTGATTTAGAGGGCGTCCGAGGAAATGAGAAGAAGGGCAGCAACCGACACAGGACAAAATCAAAGCTTCTCAGCAGACAAATTAAGTTTTATGTCGGAAATAAAGATGCATCCCTTGGTTCTTGTGACATTGTCACGCGTCCTGGACTCCTCGAGAGTTGAGAGTTATTTGCACCATCAGGCTAAAGAGATCTTCCATGCCTGCCTGAACGTCAGGTGATTCGATGATGCCTAGCGCTCTGGAAATGGCTTCGAACGTCGCCAGACCCTGGCAGTGATTCTCTCTCCGTATTCCCCATCTGGTCTGTGGTCCTTCGGGAAGCCGGACCATTTCAGCGTTGTTAATTCCGGGAAGCCTTCGTCCCATTCTGGATGCCTGCCGCCAATTGCCATCTGGAACCACGAGGGTGACAGATCGATTGTCTTGATCCAGATAATCCCTGCTTAATACGGCGGCGTCATCTCCGGGGTAAAGTAGCAGGGTCCTTCGTTCTGGAATGTAGAGATCACTTAAATCAAGTGGAAGGTCCTTTTGACCGTGAATGCGCAGTTCACTGTTGGTCAGCGCTTGAAGGGCAAGTGGACCAGTTGCCGTGGTCTTTATCAGTTCGTGGCAATGCATCACCAGCACGAGGCGTGTATTGAGGACATAACGGGGAATCGACTGGCAGATGCAACGATTAACGTGCATCCGGCATCGTTGGCAACGTTCGCTTCGTTTAGATCTGGTGCCCATAAAGATGACTCTCGTTAAAACTCAAATGGCAAGTGCCTGGAATACCGGCATGCGAAATAATATGCGCACACTTTTTGGCACTCAACATTACAATAGTGGAACAATCCGGGAGCTGGAGTAATCGACGCACATTTAGACAGTCAAGCTGACGCGTAGACCGCGACCTGGTCGTTCATGTCAGGCCAGAGCAATCCCGGCGTGTCGGAGAGGATAATGCCATTGCGCAGGTCGATCTGCTGGGTGCAGCTGGTGATGGCGGGCTTGTCTGCAACCCTGGCCATGCATTTCCCAGTCAGGGTGTTGATCAAGGTCGATTTGCCGACGTTGAGAATACCATCGACCATGGCGCGTAAAGGTCTGCCCGGTTTACCGCGGGTGGGTGCCAGTCGCGGGCAGAGCTTGATCAATTGGTTCACCTCGCGGTGCTGCTTCGCTGGCAGCGTAAGGGCGCGAATCCCTGCCTGCTTTTCGAATGCGCGGACACATGCCTTGGTGACGGCGGGGTCGGCGAGGTCGTTCTTGTTCATCACCTTGATACACGGCTTGTTCCCGCGCAGTTCCTCCAACATGTGATTGGAACTGGAGGCGGGCAGTCGGGCGTCGAGTATCTTAATGATCACGTGGACCGTCCGAATCAACTCGGAAATCTGTAGATGAGCCTTGCCCATGTACCTGGGATACCATTCTCTCCTCGGCGTTGAAAAGCCGATCAAAGTATACATTACCACACTCCCCCGACTATAAGGGCAACTATCTGAGAACGGGGAGGCAAAATACCGCTAGACCTCCTCCAACAGACAATCTCAGGTATCATGCTTAACTTGCAAATATTCTTTATTACTATAGTATGTTCAGGCAAAACAGAATATAAGAATGCCCCCCTTAAAATCGATCTCGATCTGCCGATTGGTTCACCCTATCGGCAAAACCTCTGCTATTTGGAGAGGTTCTTTCACGAACAGTTTTACTCTTTTCACCGATGTAAGCCTGAATCCTCAGAGCAAGCTTGGCATGGCAGCTATCTGGTTGTCCCCACGTCATTTCCGGGTACTTGCCGCATGACATCTTTCGGGACGAGATTTCCGCACGGCTTCGACTCAAGAGGTTTACGGCGACTTCATCTACAAAGCTTGAAATCCAGACGGTTTTGTGGGCAATGAAAACTATTAACATGCTGATTTACTGTTATTGTGAAAATCGTGTGGAGTCAAATTGGGTACCGATGCCCAGTCAAACTGCGAAGCCGATCGACAACGAACTGCGGCTGGTATTTCCATTTACAGATACAGATACCCGTGGGGACAACCGGAATTGCACTAGATACATGCGATGAGTTATTAATTTTATTGCAAACGTTTAATATTGGAGTGGTTTATAAGAACGGAAACATCCCCTGCAAAGAATGAAGTCAAATGGTCGATTCGTCATGCCCTTGTCAGCAATCCGTGATGCCTGAAGGCCTCACCAATCTTGTCACGGACGACTTCATCATCCCAGGGCTTGGGGATGAATTTATAGATGGCGCCCTGGTTGACGGCGTGGGCAACGGAATCCAGGTCGCCTTGCCCCGATATCAGGGCCCGTACTCTGTCCGGGCAGAGTTCCCTGACCTTGCCGCGGAATTCGCTGCCTTCATCCCCGCATCCACTTGTCGGAGACCGCAAGCGCCACCCGGCTGCGTGCCAGAAGCTCCAGTCCCTCCGCCGCGCCGAGCGCGGTATGGACGTGTCAGCCGTCAAAAGAAAAGATTCTCTTCATTGACGAGGCACGGTAGCACCTCACATAGCTTTCAACCTATTAATAATACTGAAGATAAAAAAGAGTATAAAAGCAAACTACCCCCAATACTACCCCCGAAAATGAAAGTTACCCCTTTCCCATGCTTGGTATTTTAGAAGACACTGGTATAATTATACCCGTAAAATAATGTCAAATATCATCCGGGCAGTTAAGAATCGCCCCGCGAATCGAAGTTAGACGACTAAGGGAGCGTAACAAATGGGAGATATGCGTGAAAAATACTATGATTGTCCGGAGTGTAAGAACCAACATTTGAAAGAGCATTCAACGCTATGCCCTGACTGTGGAGCAGATTTGAGATTTTGCGGAGAAAAAAGTCATTTTGTCGATGAGGGCGATTATGATGAAGAAGTAGGTATGTGTACTAACTGTTGGCAGGGGAAGCTAGACAGAGAATAGAATTTCGCACAAAAAAGGCCCGGATGAAGATACAAAAGGACGTGCCCATTTTCATTTATATGTTATGCGTGTTTCTGGCTATGGCCTTCTGGTTCGTATTTTAACAGAGCTAGGATGGATGACATTGCCAAAACTGTGTATGTTTTTTTGCTCCCTCTCACTTCCAGCCCTTACATGATATGGGTAATCCATAAAGAGGGCCAGGAACCGGCGGAGTATTTTAAAGACCCCTACGATAACCGTGTTGGGTGGATGTGGGTCGTCCGCATATCTATGATGGTGATAGCATCGTCTTCGAGTTCCGTTGCAGCGATATTCATATTTGGCATGATTGCCCTTATTGTCCGTTTGATTTAGCCAGCGATAGAGGCACCCCTTGACAGATGAGGTTATGTTATGCTTTTCCCAAAAAAGCCGCCCATTTCTGAGCGGCCCTTTTCACCAAAACCGGCGAAAACTACTTTATAAAACCTTTCCCTCTTGCAATGTTTGCCATCAACTCAACGACTCGCTTGCAATTTCCCAGGACATTTTTGTCATAAGAGGACCGCAGCCCTGGTGAATTATTTCATCTTCATCCCGCCCGTTCCGGGTATCGACAGCTTTTTGTAACCGGTCGGGATCTCAAAAAGGCTGTCTGGCTGCGAACCGGTCTTGATGTTCCTGTATTCAGTGACCCACTTGCCATCGGCGTCCGCCATCCTGATCGGGAAATTCAGGTCCGTAGCAATCCACTGGTAAGAGCGAACAACCTTTTTGCCGTCATTATATGTGATTTCATATTTTTTCGTTGGGTGGCCGTTGACCGATTCAGACCCTACCAGCTTTCTGCTGATTTCGCCTTTTACCTTTTCCTCTGTTTGCGGGATATTCCTGGGTTCCGCCTTCATTTCCATGTAGGCTTTCTGGCTGGGCATGACAACCCATGATTTCTTGAGATCCATGCGGACAATCATGTAATTTCCTTCACCCATCCCCTCGGTGCGGATTTTATTTTTACCCATATACATTTTTGTTACCTTTTCCTTGGCTCCCTCGAATTTGTGCACGGCATCCGCGGAAAACTCCGCGGCATAAAGAACGGCCGTTGCAAGGATTCCAACCAAAAAAACTACCAATGAAACACATGATTTTTTCATCTTTCACCTCTCTTGTGTAGTTGTACTTTTTGGCGTTTTCTCATAAAAAATGCGCTGTTGCTCATGGGAAATTATGCTGTACTGTTCAACTCTTCCTGCTCGTCTTAGCAAAGAAAGGGGTATATTGCTGGATAACTTTCGACGCATTGCATGAGGGGCAGGTTATCCCTCCTTTGTCGTGCTCTGAAATGCTTTTTCATGAGTGTAAAGGTTATGCGGCATTCTTCGCAAAGATATTCATAGGTCGGCATGGTTCCCTCTCCTTCCAGACAAGAATGTTTGTTGTGTGCATATTTATGTATAAATAGTAAAAGGCTACGCTGAGTTGTCAAGGGCTCTTTTCCAGCAGGTTAGCCAACTCATTTATAGTGAGCGCGCCAGAAAGAAGGGTATACCGTTACCTGTTCCCTCCACCACCACTGGCCCCTCTGTTGAAGTGGGGGGATGATCTTTCCTTCACTCCCCCGCATGGTGCTTAACTAGCGCATATCGAAAAGCCCCTTCGCTATGCTATTCGCCTTTATTTTGTATGACCTCTACTGTAAAGTCCAGCCACAGGACAACGTCCGCACGATTTCCACCGGTTCTGAATCACCATTGATGCGGTTCCTTCTCCTCCCCAAGGGTACACCCCCCCCACCGGCCAGCCTGTAAAGGTACTATATCCCGCGCAGACATCAATTTTCTAAAAACTAAAATTGATCTATTGGTAAAAAGTCTAAGCAGCGTAACCAGCTAAATTATTTACAAAAAGTGCAATTATTTGCTTGCTTTAATCGATGGTTTTGTGCTAAAATCCGTCATTATTTCAATGAGTTGAATGGAG
>Ga0326727_10006573_pt1 | contig 31728 bp, 25 predicted proteins | sample MB2enrmetagenome_FD_207643 | JGI IMG/M metagenome (GOLD analysis project Ga0326727, IMG submission 207643) | Lab enriched peat soil microbial communities from McLean, Ithaca, NY, United States - MB29MY | ecosystem: Environmental > Terrestrial > Soil > Wetlands > Peat | place: USA: New York...
ACTGCAGGTGGGGATAGGCGTAAATCTTGTTCCAATTGGCGGCCAAGCTCGCCTGGCCGGGATTAAGATCGGTATTTTCCCATTGCGTGCCGTAAACCAAAACCGAGTCGGCCTTGTATTCGGGGCGAGTATAAGCTTGAAGGAAAACCGGGATAGAGTCGCGCCCCGCCACGACGTCGCCTTGCAGCCCGCCGAACAACACAGCGAGTTGAGAATAGACCCACGAGTACCACATCAAGATTCTGCCGCCGTCGGGTCCCTCCCACCAAAAGGGCGATCTCTCGTTCAGGCGGCCGTAGAGCAGTATTGGCCCATTGTCGTTGTCGCAGCCGGAAATGAAATACTTCAGACCCGCCGCCGCCAGAACCGAAGCGTAGGACCAGGAGTAGGACGGCACATCCGTGATGTTGGCGTAGTCGGCGTCTCCTCCGTATTTTTGGTTAAACTCGAACGCGGGATAAAGAGAGCGGATAAGCGTCTCGAGGCTTGGGAAGCCCGTGAGCAGGCTCGCCTCGACCGTCGGGACGAATATCTTTTTGTCTCTTACCATCTCGAAAAGCCTCTTCTGTTGAGCCTCGTTGCGCCCCGCCAAATACTGCCGCACGCTCCAATAGCCATCCGGGCTAAATCGAAAGTCCGGATGCGCGTGGATCAAATCCATTGCTTCATCAAGTTCGCGGCTTTGAATTTCGGCCACCTTTTCCTGGTAGTCGGAGTATCCCACATCTACGTGCACGTGAGGGACGACCAGCAGATTCCACCGTTTCGCCGGTGTCAGCATCACCCTGAAGCGGTGCGAGCGCCCGTTGATTTTGACCGTGACCAGTCCTTTCTCCGGCTTGGTGCATTCGGTAATCGAGAACTCCACCATCTGCTCGCCGAATTCCCGCTTGGCCAGATCCACGCTGTATTTGTTCGTGCCGACCAGCAGGCTTACCCCTCCTTGTCGTACTGGCAGGTCATGGCGCACGTAAATGTCCACCAACTCCACGAAGTCATTGCCCTGGTGCATGTAAAAAACCGTGGGCACGACTTCGGCCATCACCTCGGCGTGATGTCTTTGAGAGGAACTTTGGTCAAGCTCCAAGGCATCGTAGGTAATCACAGAGTGGAGTTCGACGTCGCTGGTGGAGGGCGCGTCGGTGGCCGTTAAGGTGAGCCTGTTGGTCCCCTTCCGCAAAAACTGCGCTGGGAGGTCGCAAATGATCGTATCGGCAGCGGCGATCGGGCTCACGACCATTTCCCGATCGCCCCCCGTGTAGCTGAGCATGGGGTGCTGGTAAAAGAGACCCTTGTGCCCATTGATTTCAACTTCCAATCGTGCCACGCGCGCCGTCTCCGACAACAGCCCCGCTTTGAGCGTGTAGGCGCCGCCGGGTTTTCCGGGCAGATTGAACTGAATGGTATAGGGGTGAGGGCGGCTCCCCGGCCTTTCGATTTCTGCACCCTCTTGATAAGCAGGCCAATCGGTCTCCGGCCGGCTCTTTCCCACAACGTAAAACCACTCGCCAGCGGGGTAGCGGGAGCCAAAGAGCGGCCGACCTTGTTTCCCGGTATTGAATTCACTCGGCGACTGGTTGAAGGTGCCGATTCTCCACACGGCATTGGAAGGACCGCGGGAGTCGGCCCGGCTCGGAGTTCGACGGGCGCGGCGAGATGCAACACCCCCGGCACACGGGCAAATACAGATTGCGACTGCCAGCACTACAAGCAGTTGTAAAGCCTGCTCGTGCGGGTATTTTCTCACTTCATCCCTCCGGTCGTCTCGATCGCTTCGTGCGCTTTGCGGCCGTACACCCGCTCGTAGGCTTGGCAGTAGGGACAAAGTCCGCCTTCGATGCGTTTAACGAACCAGAACGCCAGCCCCTTCTGGTTCTTGCGCGCGCGGCCACACACCGGACACTCAACGCATTTCTGGGCCATGGCGCGGTCTTGTTCGGAGATGGTTTCCATAAGCTTATCCTCTAGTCGTGCAGGGGAGCCGCAGTGGCGGCCTTCAGGCGTCCACAGGGCTCACCCCTGCATCCTGAATTGCATCTTGGTCTTTCGGCAGACCAGCATCATACCCTAGGAGTATGGAACGAGCCAAGGCACTAGCGCGAAGCAACGGGAATTGATAAGCTGCTTTCCTCTATAGTGGCGGAGCGCCTGACCATTCGCTCCTACGCTGCCTGGCAAAGGCGATAAGAGGGAGGCAACATCCGATGATTCAACGACGCGATTTCCTTAAGGCGGCTGGTGTATCTGCGGCGAGCATGGGCAAGCCCCTCGTCTCGAATGCGGAGCAAAGCAGCGCTTCCGCGTCCGTTCCGGCCGACACCAAATATCCGAAGCTGGCGATCAAGACGCGCTATTCTCCCCAGAGGCTCGCCTTCGCGGCTTCGGCAGGTTACGAAGGCGTAATTGTGGACGTCAACGAATACTTCGATCCCGACAAACTGACGGACAGTCAGACTGATCAGGTCCTGGCCGCCGCCCGGGATGCCGGAGTGCGGATCATCAGCATCGAAAGCATGGTGAACCATCTGGCTCCAGATCCTGCCGAACGGCGCCAAATACGCGCGCGCTTCGTCCGCTGCATCGAGTTGGCCCACCGGCTGGGGTGTAAGTTCGTCGGCACTTTCAGTGGGGGCAAGCCGGGCGCATCGGTGGACGAGCAGGCGAAAGAACTGGCCGAAGTGCTCAACGAGCAGTACCTGCCCGTATGCGAAAAGTTGGACGTGACGATTGGGCCTGAGAACTATCCCTGCGACGAGAATTTCGCCACCGTTCCCGCCAGTTGGGAGAAAGTGTTTGCGCTGGTTCCGAACCATCGTTTCGGGCTGGAGTTCGACCCTTCCCATCTGGTGCGGCAATACATCGACCCCATCCAGACGGCCTGGGACTTTCGCGACAGGATCCTCGCGGTGCATGCCAAGGACACGGAAATCATTCAGCCGGTTCTTGCCAAAGTCGGCATCCACGGCCGTGGCTGGTGGCGTTACCGCATTCCCGGACAGGGGCTGATTGACTGGCCCAAGTTTATTACCGTGCTGTTGCAGGCGGGTTTCAAAGGTGGCATGGCGGTGGAACACGAGGACAATTTTTGGGATGCTCCCCGCGGCGACGCGGGCCCTGAAATGGCGCCGGAACGCAAAGACGGGTTCATCCTTGCCGCGCGCTTTCTGCGGCAGTATCTGCCCGGCCGGGTGAGTTAGAGTTCTTGGGCTTTTGCCTCCGTACCGCGACCTTGCCGCGGCGAGCAGGTGTGGAATTGATCGCCCTCTCCCTTGGGGAGAGGGTGGAGGGCCGCGGCGCATTCACCAGCCGTCGCGAGCCGGGTGAGGGGTTTCTTCCGCGGTGAGGAGTCTGCGGCCACCCGTTGCGTTTCGGCCACTGTTGCATTACATTTCCAGAGGGCAAATTCATCAAAGCGAAGGAGGTCACATGCGGCGTAGGACGTTCTTCGGGGGAGTTTTCGCGGGGTTGGCGGCCTCCGCGTTCGGAGCGAGACCGCCCAAACCCAAGGCCGGCGATATCCCCATGCGGACGTTTGGCAAGACGGGCGAAAGGCTCACCATCATCGGCCAGGCCGGCGGCCGTTTTCCCCTTATTACCTTCGAAGAGGCGAAGGCAATTACCTTGCGCGCCTACGACCTCGGGATCAACTATTTTGATAATTCCATTGATTACTGGGACGGCCGGTCGGAGGAAGTCTATGGGGCCGTTCTCCCGCCTTTCCGCAAGCATGTCTTCATCACAACCAAGGCTAACAAGCGGACTCGCGCCGGCGCCGCGCAGGAACTCGACCAGTCTCTGAAACGCCTGAAGACCGATCATGTGGATCTCTGGCAGATTCATGCCGTGGATGAGAAAGCCGAGGTCGAGCAGATCTTCGGTCCCGGAGGGGCCATCGAAGCCTTTGAAGCCGCGAAGAGGGCAGGGAAGTGCCGCTTCATCGGCTTCACGGGCCACCACGATCCCTACGTTCACTTGGAAATGCTCAAGGCTTATGAGAAGTTTGACTCCATCTTAATGCCGTTACACATTGCCGACCCCGGGTACCTGAGCTTTGAAAAACTCACCTTGCCCGTTGCCGCCGACCGCAAGATGGCCATTCAAGGGATGAAGTCTCTGGCCAACGCCAAGCTTTTGCAGGAATTCAGCGCCCGAGAATGCCTGAGCTACGCTTTGAGCCTTCCCGTCAACTGCGTTACCGTTGGCTGCACTACCATCGGCCAGTTGGAAGATGATGTTCGCATCGCCCAGCAGTTCAAGGCGTTCACGCCTGTTGAAATGGATTCGCTTCGCAAGCGAGCCGAGGGCATTAAGGGACCGGGCCTTGAAGATTGGAAGCGGAACATCAATGCTCCGGCGACTGCATCCTCGACAGGCTACCGGGCGGCGCGCCAACGGCACGGATGATGCCTGACACGCAAGGTTGGGTCTCGGCCAGCCGCCACTTACAGCGTCAGTCTTTCTGGTATAATCTATCCTTCAGCCACGAAATTAACTTCATGAGTGCTCTTGCTGGAAAGGGCGAAGGAGTCCTTTTGATGATTTCCAAAACCTTCGAAGTCAAGATTGTACGGGAAGGGCAAATGTGTTTCATTCCCTTGACGTTCGATCCCAAGAGCGTGTTTGGCAAAGTCCGCGCCGCCGTTAAGGTGACGCTCAACGGGTACACGTACCGCAGCACCATCGCTGCCATGGGCGGACCACCGTTCATTCCGTTGCGGCGCAGCAATCGCGAAGCCGCGGGATTGGAAGGCAACGAAACGCTCGAGGTGCGGCTTGACCTCGATACCGAGAAGCGTGAAGTGAAGCCGCCCGCCGATTTCGCGAAGGCGCTCAAAGCTGCCCCACCCGCCTGGGACCGATGGCAGGAAATGAGCTACACTCACCAGCGCGAATATGTCGAAGCGTTGGCAGACGCCAAGAAACCCGAAACCCGCGCCCGCCGCCTGGAGAGTGCTGTTCAGACCATCCGGAACCGGCCGGAGCGAAAGAGTGGGCGCCACGGAGGTTAGGCTATACTTGACTGCCCCCACGAGCAGCGGTGCGGTTGTGGTGTGAGAGGGAACAGGATACGACTATTACCTTCCCACCGGAACACGAGCGACTCGTCGTGGAGGCCCTCCGTTCCGGCGCCTATCAGAGTTCCGAGGAAGTGATCAAGCAGGCGCTTGAACTGCTTTGCGACCGGGACGCTTGGCTCGCTTCAAGCCGTGCTAAGATCGCGGACGGCTATGCTGCCGCCCAGCGGGGCGAGCTGATAGACAGTGACCAGGTTCGGGCCCAGATGGAACAGAATAAACGGCGCTGGCTGGGCCGCGTAAAGCATGATCCGCTACAAGTTCACTCCTCAAGCGGCTGACGACCTCTTCGAAATCTGGAGTTACATCGCCCGCGACAGCAGTGCGGCAGCCAATCGCGTTGAAGATGCCGTTTACGAAGCTTGCGACTTCCTGGCTGAAGGTCGCCTCGGGGGGGAACTGCATGCTTAGGCGGGGACTTCCACATAGGTGGAATACGAGTGGGGTCGAGGTACTTGGAGCCCTTCGAGGCGCAGGCCCTCCAAGTGGAACTCGATGGCCTCTTGCATGTTCCGTTCGACCTCCTCGCGCGTTCGGCCGGTCGAAACACAACCTTCCAGGTCAGGAGAGTACGCGGAGTATCCGGTTGCGGTTTCTTCGATAACGACAAGGTATTTCTTCACTTCTTCATCCCTGCTTGTCTTAATATGCTGTTCAAGGTTCCTGGTGCGAGTTCATCGTTGCGATTGCCCGGCACAGTGACCAGTCCCCGCTTCGTAGGATGCGCGTACTGGTGGTGGCTCCCCCGGGTCCTGACCAACAGCCAGCCATCATCTTGAAGCATCCGAAGGACCTCGCGAACCTTCACACTGAAAGGATAGGCTCGGCCTTCTTCGAAGTCAATGCGAGTTCGCCGTGCAACGGCGGGCGGCACAACCCGCCGTGAGGCAGGAGCCACTGCCATCGCGGTCCAACACGCTTCGCGCGAATTCTCAGTTCGCCAAATGGCGCTTTAAGGTGTTAGGTCTGCTAAGCTATTCTGCTTTGCATGCACGCGACGCCCACACATCGAGGCGCACCCAAGGATCACCGAACCCGCGTCCGCTGGTCAGTTGGTGTACTACTGACCGCTTCCACCGTCATCAACTTCATTGATCGACAGACGCTTAGCGCGCTGGCCCCGATTCTGAAATCCCAGTTTCGGTGGACCAACTCCGACTTTGCTTCTCTCTTGATTGCCTTTCGTCTGGCTTACACGATCATGCAGGGCGTGGGCGGGCGGCTGCTCGACGAGGTTGGGTCGCGTGTCGGGTTCGCGTTGGTCGTGGGGTTTTACTCCCTGGTCGCGATGGCCACCAGCTTCGCCCAAGGGTTGGCGAGCTTTCGGATCTTCCGTTTCCTTCTCGGGCTGGGAGAAGGCCCCAATTTTCCAGGCGCTGCGAAGACGGTTGCGGAGTGGTTTCCAAATCGCGAGCGCGCCTGGGCCGTAGCGCTTTTTGACAGCGGCACGTCCATCGGCGGCGCCGTTGCTCCCTTTATTGTGCTGTATACTTTCAGGCTCTTCGGGACGTGGCGGCCCGCCTTCGCTCTCACCGGCTGCCTGGGAATCGCGTGGCTGATTATCTGGCTGCGCTTTTACCACGCGCCGCAAAACCATCCTTCGGTCTCGCCTGCGGAACTGCGCTACATCCAGGAAGGCCGCTCGATTTCGGGCGTCACCGGCCAACCCGCGCGCTGGGGGGACCTGGTTCGTTACCGGCAGACCTGGGGCATCGTGCTGGGGAGGTTCCTGCTCGACCCCTTCTGGTTCTTCATTGCCGAGTGGTTTGCGCTCTACCTTTCCAGCAAAGGGTTTCGCCTGGAGGCCAGTGTGCTTGGCTTTTGGATGCCCTTCCTGGGGGCTGATTTGGGAAACTTTGCGGGCGGCGGGCTCTCGAGTTACTGGATCTCGCGCGGCTGGCCCGTGGGCAAGGCGCGCCGGGCGGTCCTTATCATCTTCGGGCCGAGCATGGTGTCCCTGCTGTTGGTGCTTCGCACTTCGAGCTACTTCGCCGGGCTCCTCATTTTCGCCTACGCGGCCTTCGCCTACGCCGCCTGTTCCACGATGTTCCTGTCTTTGCCCACGGACGTTTTTCAGTCGCGCGCCGTGGGCACGGTCAGCGGTATGGCGGGCACGGGAGCGGGCATCGGCACCATCATCTCTACTTACCTCATCGGTCGCGTCACCGATGTCACCTCGTTCGCCCCAGTGATCGTCGGCGCTGCCATCATCCCTTGCCTCGCCACCCTGGTATTCGTCAGCTTGGTCCGGCCCTCGAAACGGCCTGACCCCAGGGGACTGTTGGTAGAATTTTAGTTGCCATCGGGACATTTAAGATGATACGCATACTCATATGAAGACGAGCGTAGAGATTCCCGATTCCTTATTCGAGCAGGCCGGGCGTCTCGCCTCTCGGGAACGCACCACGTTGAGGGCGTTGATCGAGGAAGGGCTTCGACGCCTCATCGCTGAACGGAAAGCCCCGACGCCCTTCAAACTTCGCAGAGTGACTTTCCCAGGCAAGGGCCTGCAACCTCGGATGGCAGACGCCGGTTGGCGGGCGATGCGCGACACGATTTACAAAGAGCGTGGAGCATGATCGCCGTTCTGCTGGTGCTATCGTGACGCAGCCTGCAACAAATCCAGCCAGCCATTCACGATCGATGTTTCCGCGCAACCGGGCTTGAGGCGCGAACTGAGCACTTGAAACGTGTAGGCACCGAAGGCGCCGTCGTTGGGGATGTAACCCGAGTTAGCCATGCCATTCGCCAGCGTTACTACCAACGTGTCAGCCACTGGCGACCGTTCTTTCAGTTCCCGGCCAATGAGGCTGTAGATCTCCGCGTCCACCGATGCCAGGGCTACATCGCCGATGCGCAATGCGCCCAGCCGGATATTCACGGGGTCTCCATCTACATAAGTGCCAGGTGCGCCCTCGCGACCGCTATCGGTGCGGCGGCGCCCGGGGCAGGTGATGGTGTTCTGGGCTGCCGAAATGCGCGGGGCGGCGTCCGTCTGCTTGGTGTTGGTCATCACGCGAATGACTTCCTCGCCCAGCAGCACGCCTTCGCTGTCCATCACTCGCTCCAGGGTATCGCGCACTTTCGGGTCGAGCGGCCCGGCCTGAACCTTCCCCTCGCGGATGGGCGCCTCGACCTTTTCCCGCGTCAGGACGTTCCCGGTTATCGGTACTCCGCTCCGCGACGCCAGGGCGTTGGTTCCGGCGCGAAGATACAAGGGGTTCTGATCGCCCGAAGCGCCCTGGGCAAGGACGGCGACGACCTTATCGTCATAGGCCTGCTCGACGTAGCGGGAAGCGGCGCCGGCAAAATCTGCGCTGATGAGACCGGTGAGAAAGCCGTTGACGGGATGCATCGCATACGTCATGTAAACCGCGATCGGTTCCCCTTCGGGCGTCTCGAATTTGAGCACGGCGACGGTCTTGTCCGACGGCCCATCCAGATTCGCGGCCTGCGTCCAGAGGCGTGTTTCGGGGTCGATCGCGTCACGGTTCACGTTGAGATAGGAGAAACCGGTTCCGAATCCGACGCGCGCCGGCTGGAGCCTGGCCTTCGCCTGCCGCACCGCATCGACCATCTGGCCGACGAAGGGTGGAGGCGGCACGTCGGCCGTCGCAGGCGACCACGCGGCCCCCGGACGATCAGGCTGGGGGCGCCGAGCAAACGGATTCGCCCCGGCCCCCCAGCCGCTGTGAGTGTGTGTAACCGACATCACGATGTTTTCGACGGGGCAGTTCAGCTCGGCGGCGATCTGCTTCGACGCCGGTTCCCAGACGCTGTTCGGGAGCGTGGCCTGATCGGCTCCGATGAGAGCGGCGCGGACCGAACCGTTGTCCAGCACGATCGCGCGCACGTAAAGGCGTTCGTGGGCGTACTTGCCCGAGGGCGGGTTGGCAGGGTCCGCCGCCGGCGTAATATCCACGCGCGCGGCGCCGACTCGAAGATTCCCCGCTGCCGCGCTTGGGGTGCAGCAGAGGGACAGCACGAGAAATGCTGGCAGGAGAAAATCTCGTATTTTGGTCATCTTGACACCTTCCGACAAATCGCCGAATCGACTTCATTCCGGACTGCGGCGGCGCTACATCGTAGCACGTACTCAGGCGCGTTCAAAGCTAGCTTACGTTCTGGCTCCTGACTCCTGTTCTTAGCCTTGCCGCATTCTTTCGGGGTCCTCTATAATGAACACTCGGGCACAAAAGGTGTGAGAGATTTGCGGAGTAGGGGCGGCCCTTGTGGCCGCCCTCGGTCAACCGTCAAGCGCCCGCGCTACATAATCATGCTGCGTCCTTTTCGTCCAATCTGGCCCTACTTGGTGCGCTACAAAGCGCGCTATTTGGCGGGATTTCTCTGCCTGGTGTTCTCCCAGGTAGGTGTGCTTATACCTCTCATCATCAAGGCCGGCATCGATGATTTAACCCAGGGAGTCCCGGTCCGAAGATTACTCAGCGTGGCCGGACTGCTTGTGGCCGTGGCGGTCGCCAAATCCGTTTTGGGATTCTGGGTGCGATGGATTCTGATCGGGATATCGAGGGATGTCGAATACGATTTACGCAACGATTGCTTCCTGCATCTCATGCGCCTGTCGCCACGCTACTACACTGAGAACCGCACCGGCGACCTGATGGCGAAGCTCACCAACGATCTGAACGCGGTGCGCAATATGGTGGGGCCGGGCATCATGTATTCCGCCAACACGCTGGTGTTGGGCCTGGCAACGGTTGCCCTGATGATGCATCTGGACTGGCGCCTTACGCTATATTGCCTGATTCCCATGCCCCTCGTATCCGTTGGGGTCAAGTTCCTCGGCCAGCAGATTCATGAACGCTTTGAGAGGATCCAGGCGCTTTATTCGGAACTCACGGAGCGGGTGCGCGAAAACCTCTCCGGCGTGCGGGTGGTCCGCGCCTTCTGCCAGGAGGAAGCAGAGATGGCGCAGTTCGACACGATGAACCTGGACTTCGTGGCGAAAAACAAGGGACTAATCTGGATTTCCAGTTTCCTCTGGCCCAGCATGGAGCTGCTCTTCGCGGTGGCTTTCCTGCTGCTGATGGTGGTGGGCGGCCAGCACGTGCTCACCCACAGGATCAGCGTGGGAACGTTCGCGGCCTTTAATGTCTTCCTGACTTATCTCATCTGGCCCATGATTGCGCTGGGCTGGGTGACCAACCTGGTGCAGCGTGGACTGGCTTCACTGGGGCGCCTGATGCAGATCTTCGATGCCAAGCCGGAGATCGACGACCGCGCCGTTCCCGCGCACCCCCTCACATCGCTGCGGGGAGAAATCGAGTTCCGCAACCTCACGTTTGCTTACAACGGCACGCCCGTGTTGAAGAACCTGGACCTGCGGATACCCGCGGGAAAGACTGTGGCCATCGTGGGTGCGACGGGCTCCGGCAAGTCCACTTTGGTGGGGCTGATCCCGCGCCTTTACGATGCTCCGGAGGGTTCGTTGCTCGTTGATGGTGCGCCCATCCGGGAGATTCCGCTTCAGACCCTGCGCCGGCACATTGGATTTGTCCCCCAGGAGACGTTTCTCTTCAGCGAAAGCATCCGCGAAAACGTCAAGTTCGGAGTGCCGGAGGCGACCGACTCGCAGGTGGAGCGCGCGGCGGAGATTTCCAATATATTGCCGGAAATCCGGGCCTTCCCAAAGGGTTTCGACACCATGGTAGGCGAGCGCGGCTTGACGCTTTCCGGCGGGCAGAAACAACGCACGGCGATTTCGCGGGCCGTCATCCGCGATCCGCGCATTCTGATTCTCGACGACGCGCTTTCCAGCGTCGATACCTTTACGGAAGAGAAAATCCTCCGGCAACTCACCGGCGTCATGGCGGGGCGAACCACCATCCTGATCTCCCACCGGGTGTCCACCATCCAGAACGCTGATGAGATCGTGGTTCTGCACGACGGCGAGATCGCCGAGCGCGGCACCCACGCCGAGTTGCTGGCCCTCAACGGGCACTATACGGACTTGTATAACAAACAGTTGATTGAGGAGGAATTAGAGAGAGAGGTGTAGGGCCGCGCCCTGCGCCGACCGTCCGTTGTCCGTGGTCCGTTGTCCGTTGCCGCTATGCGCCTGCGGCGCTCGACGACGAGGGACAACGGACCACGGACAACGGACAACTGACATGGCTGACTCTTTCCACGACGAAGAAATCCTCGGCAAGGCGTATGACGCGCGCCTGATGCGGCGCCTGCTCGTCTACCTGCGTCCGTACTGGCGCATGACGCTGTTTGCCTTGGTGGCGATCCTGCTGTTTGGGATCTTGCAGGCGGTTCCGCCCTATCTGCTTAAGGTCGAGGTGGACCGCTATCTCGATCCCGCAGGCCGCGGCCAGCTTCCGAGAATTCTGGCGAGTTTCCTCAGTCAGAATCCGCTGGCGGGCATCGCGCAAATCGTCTTCGTGCTTCTGCTGCCCACCGTGGTGCTGACATTCGTGCTGGAACTTGCGCAGTCATTCGCGATGCAAATAGTTGGCCAGCAGGTGATGTACGACATGCGCAAACAACTGTTCGCGCACCTGCAACGCCTCCAAATGAGCTTCTTTGACCGCAACCCCGTGGGCCGCTTGGTCACGCGCGTGACCACCGACGTGGACGTGTTGAACGACCTCTTCGCTTCCGGCGTCGTGGCCCTCATCGGCGACGTCTTCTCGCTTTTCAGCATTGTGGTGGTGATGCTGAAGCTGGATTGGAAACTGGCGTTCCTCACCTTCTCCGTGCTGCCCGTCATTGTGCTGGTCACAGCGGCCTTCCGAAAGGCGGTGCGCGATTCTTACCGGCGCATTCGGGTGGCCGTTGCACGGATCAATGCTTACTTGCAGGAACACATCACCGGAATGGCCGTCATACAGCTCTTCAACCGTGAAGAGCACAGCTACCGGGAATTCGAGAAGATCAACCGCACTCACATGGAAGCCTACAAGGACTCGATTCTGGCCTATGGGCTGTTCTATCCCGCGGTCGATCTTCTGGGTACCGTCGCGGTGGGCATCATTCTCTATCTGGGCGGCGGCATGGCGCTGCGCCACCTGGTTACGATCGGCACCGCCATCGCCTTCATCCAGTATTCGCAACGCTTCTTCCGCCCCATCCAGGATCTGAGCGACAAGTACAACCTTCTGCAAGCCGCCATGGCGAGTTCGGAGCGCATTTTCAAGCTGCTGGACACCCCGGTAACGATTGTGGACCCGCAGCCTGCGGATCCAAGCGCGCTGTCCGTTGTCCGTGGTCAGTTGTCCGTTGTGACTCCCCAGCAGGATGGTGTCAAATCCGTATTGGCGGCTGGGCACGAAGGAGAGCCAGCAACTTTGGAGAGGCGACTGACCACGGACCACGGAAAAATGACAACTGACCTCGGACAAATGACAACTGACCACGGACGTCCCTCCCCGCTGGTTGAATTCCGCCAGGTCGGATTCGCCTATAGGGATGACCACCGCGTGCTGGAAAATGTCTCCTTCTCGATCGGAACCGGGGAGACGGTGGCGGTTGTGGGTCACACGGGCGCGGGCAAGACCACGCTCACCAATCTGCTGCTGCGCTTCTATGACGTGCAGAACGGGCAAGTGCTGTTTGACGGCGTGGACATCCGCCATCTGCGCCTGCGCGATCTGCGCAAAAACTTCGGCATTGTTCTCCAGGATCCCTTCCTCTTTTCGGGCACGATCTCGAGCAATATCCGCTTGGGCAGCGGCTGGATCACCGATCGTCAAATCCGTGATGCGGCGCGCCAGGTCAACCTGCTGGATTTCATCGAGGGCCTGCCGGGACGTTTCCAAGAACCCGTCAAGGAGCGCGGCGCCACGCTTTCGGTGGGACAGAAACAACTGCTCTCCTTCGCGCGAGCGCTCGCTCACAACCCGCGCATCCTGATCCTCGACGAAGCCACCTCGAGCGTCGATCCCGAGACGGAGCATCTGCTGCGTGAAGGCCTGCGCTGCCTGATTGAGAACCGCACCTCCCTGGTCATTGCGCACCGCCTCTCCACCATTCAGAACGCCAGCAAAATTGTGGTCATGCACAAAGGACGAGTTCGCGAGGTGGGCACGCACCAGGAATTGCTTCAGAAACGCGGAATTTACTTCAAGCTTTATCAGCTTCAGTATAAGGATCAGGAAGTCTCGGTGGCTCGCCCATAGTTCGTTGTCAGTTGTCCGTTGACTGGCGAAATTTGGGTTCCCGGGGAAATCACGCTTTGCACGTCATTCCAGCGCAAGCGGGAATCCAGCTTTGGACCCCGCTTGGTCGGGAGTGACGAGGGCCGGCTTTAATGGCTACGGATGGTCCCCAGGCTCACGGCCGCTTGGAATGTCAGGATCAACGGACGACCGACATCGGCATCACTTTGATTCTGCCTCTTTTGTTGGGGAGGAATGCGCTACAATAGGCACGTTGGGTGCAATGAACCATGGCCAATTCCGTCATCGTACGCGATCCGGAGATCCTGGGAGGAATCCCTTGCTTCCGCGGCACGCGTGTGCCCTTTCAAAACCTGCTGGATTATCTTGAAGCGGGCGACACTCTCGACCTGTTCCTGGAGCAATTCCCCTCGGTTACCCGGCAGATGGCTATCGAAGCGCTGGAATCGGCCAAGGACTCGCTGTTGACGAGGATTGGGTGAGGATTCTGCTGGACGAATGCTTGCCCAAGGATCTTGGGAAATATCTGGCCGGGCATGCCTGCCGGACGGTACCCCAGGCGGGTCTGACTGGAAAAGCGAATGGTTCACTATTGACGCTTGCGGAAAGATCCGGCTGGCAGGTCCTCTTGACAATGGATCGCGGCATGCCTAACCAGCAAAATCTCGCCAGCCGAGCCATCTCCATCGTCATCATCCGTTCCAAGTCGAATCGACTGGCTGATTTACTGCCTAAAGTGCCCGCCATATTAGCGGTTTTGCCGTCTCTTAGCCCAGGCGAAGTGATCCGAATCGGTTAAGTTTTGATTGGCTCACGGGGTAGCTGATTCGTACGGCTTGACCTGGTCTGCGATCTTCGACTTATCGCCTACAATCACAAACTCCATCTGGTCGGGAAGGAGATACTTGTCTGTGACCGCCTGGATCTCCGCGGGTTGCACGCCCATCACTTTCTGCACGTACTCGGAGAGGTAGGAGCGCCTCAAGCCTTGCGAATCGACAAAGTGCAGTTGGCCGATCACCGCGTCCGGGCTTATGGTATTGCGCAGCACAAAAAGCCCGGCGAGGTAGGTCTGTATGCCTTTCAGTTCCGGTTCGGAAGGCGGCTCCTTCCTCAACCTGTCGATCTCAAACAGGATCTCCTTGATCGAGGGACCGGTCACTGACGTGGTCACATCGGCCGTCTCGACCCAGTACGCCAGATGCGTGCGGGTCGAAATCCGGCTGATGGGCGAATACGTGTAGCCCTTCTGCTCGCGAATGTTGGAAGTAATACGCGACGCGAAGGAGCCCCCCAAAAGCGTATTCATGACATCCAGAGGAATGTAGTCGGGACTATTGGGACCCGCAACCGGCAAGCCGATGTACAGCGTGGATTGCGGAGCGTCCGGCCGATCGATCAAAGCGAACGAGTGGGCTTTGACCGGATTCGTCGATATTGAGGGCGGTTCCGCTCCCTTGGACCAACCTTCAAAAGCCTTTTGTATGGTTTCCCGAAGATCGCCCTCCAGCTTGCCCGCGACATACAAATGCGTGCGGGCAGCACTGAAATTACTTCGATAGAAGGCGAGGGCATCGTCCGCGCTGTAGCCCTTGAGATCGCTTTCCGCCGGAAAAACCCGCCCGTACGGGCTGTCGGGGAACATCGTGCCCAAGAAGCGCTCCCGTGCCAGATCGTCGGGCTGAGTTTTCGCCACCGCGAGCTCACGCTCCAGGTCAGCCTTCAGTCGAGTGACCTGCGAGGCCGGCAGGGAGGGGTTCTCGAGCACATCCGCAATGAGATTGATAAACTGCGCCGCGTGATCGGAAAGCGCCACGCCGCCCACGGAGGTAAATTCGACCCCGGAGGCGATCTCGAGTTGTCCGCCCGTGTCGGCAATCTCGGCGGCCAGTCGCTCCGAGGAGCGCGTCTTGGTCCCCTCCTTCATGAGCAGTCCGGTGAGCCGCGAGAGCCACACCTGGTTCGCCGGCTCGTTGATGCCGCCTGCGTTGACGTACGCGCGCACTGCCACCCTGGGCACGATGCCATACTGCACCAGCGTCACCTTCATGCCGTTGCCCAGTGTGAAATCCTCGGTCGGCGGGAGATGGAAAGGTTTGGGCGGCCCGCCTTCCGGGGGTTGTTCCTTCTGCTGGCCGAGGGCGGCGAAGCCCGCTACGCCAGCAAGGAGGCAGAGTGGCAGTATCATTGCGCGCCTCCCGTGGAGGCCTTTGCGCCGGGTTCCAAGACCAGTACGGTGCGGTTCGTCCGGCGCAGATACTCGCGAGCCGTACGCTCGATCAGGTCCGGGGTCACACTGTTGAAACGCGCCTCCAAGTCGTTGATCCGCGACGGATCGTTGTCGAACAGCGCAAAGCACGCAAGCATGTTGGCGCGTCCGTATCCGCCGAACTCTGTCATCGAGTCGTAAATGTAAGATCGCATCTTGGTCCGGTTTCGATCCAGCAGCTTCTGCTCCACAGGCTTGGATTGCAACGAATCAATGACGCTGTCGACGGAGGACATGATTTGATCAGCGCTCACGCGCGCATCATGAATGAGGGAAGCCGTCCAGAGCATCGGACCGTCGTAGTCGAACATGTCGCCGAGTTCGGCATTGATGCCGCCGGAGATGCTTCCCGCGTAGCCGTGCTTCTTCACCAGTTCCTCATAGAGCAAGCTATCGTCGCCCTGCACGAGCATTTGGTCGAGCAGCCCCATCGCATGATACTCGGGCGTAGTGCGCGCCGGCATGTGATAGGCAAAGGCTAGCGCGGGCCGGTTCGCCAGCGGATCTTTCTGCTCCGCCTTAATCTCTTTCTCCTGGCGAGGCTCCGTGAGATCGGGCACCGGCGGAACTTCGGACTTCGGAATGGGCCCGAAATACTTCTCCACGAAACCCTTGGCCTCTTCCGGTTCGAAGTCGCCCACGATGGCCAGCGCGGCGTTGTTGGGGGCGTAGTAGGTCTGGAAGAATTTCAGGACCTCGTCCAGCTTGGCCGCCTCGATGTCCTTCAGTTCGCCGTAAAAGTTATGGGAGTTGTACCAGTTGGCGTTGGCATACTGGGGCATCCAGAGCCACGGAAAGCCGCCATAGGGTTGGTTCAGCACGGCCACTTTAACTTCGTTCTCGACCACGCCCTGCTGGTTCTTCAGATTCTCATCCGTGACGGCCAGGCCTTTCATGCGGTCCGCTTCCGCCCAGAGCGCCGTTTCAAGCTTGTTGGCAGGGAGGACTTCGAAGTAGTTCGTGAAATCAAAGCGCGTGCTGCCGTTCAGGATTCCGCCATTCTGCTGGACAAGGCGGATGAACTCCATCTTGCCCAGGTTGTGAGAGCCTTGAAACATCATGTGTTCGAACAAATGCGCGAATCCTGTGCGATCCCTCGGTTCGATTCGAAAACCGATCCGATAGTAGATAGCCGTCACCACCGTGGGCGCCGTGTGATCCACTGAGAGGACCACGCGCAGGCCGTTCGGCAGCGTGTAATATGTGACAGGAACGGTGAACTGGTCGGCGACGCCCGTCTGGGCGTGCAACAGGACGCCGCTCCCGAGCGGTTCTGCGAGGAAGGAGCATTCTCTTCTCAAAGGCATGTCACCCCGATAAAAAGCCGATACCTGTACCTCTATCATCGACCGCCGGAGAATTCAAGGTTCATTTCGTGCAGGCGCATCGCCCGGCGCCCCTGCTGGGGTCTGCCGTGGTCCCGGGAGCGAGAAGGCGTGAAGCAACCCGCAGCGCATCATCGTGTGCGAAGACCCCACGATCCTTGGGCTCGCCACGCGTCGTGAAGGTGATTCCCCTCCTTGGTAAGGAGGGGTCAGGGGTGGTTGCCGGGCGGCGGGCCAACCACCCACCGCCCCCGGCCCCTCCTCCCGCGGAGGAGGGGAGTCATTTTCATGGCAGTCGTGCATGCCCGTCGGCCGAGGTCAGCCGGAAACCATGAAAATGGGCCGACAGTGGACGGATGTGGTGCGGGCGTCCCGCCCGCTGTGGCACGGGCATCCTGCCCGTGCGCGGGAGCGGGACGTTCCCGCGACCGCGGGCGAGACGCCCGCGCCACGATTTTCAAAGCAGGCCGAAAGCCGAATCGGCCAGTGTGAGCAGGAAGTCCTTGACAGGCCGTCTCTATATATGTAGACTTTTCCTGCTTCTCTTGAGGAGGGCCGCCATGAGAATTCTGGTCCTCGGTGGGGACGGTTATCTGGGCTGGCCGACCGCCATGTATCTTTCCGCTCGGGGGCACGCTGTAGCGGTCCTTGACAACTTCTCCAAGCGCCATTGGGAGTTCGAGTTTAACGCCCAACCCCTCATCCCGATCAGCGCCCTTCAGGATCGGGTACACGTCTGGAAGGAGGTAACGAAGCGCCACATTTCGTGCCTGACCGGCGACTTGCGTGATTACGGATTCGTTCGAGCGGCACTGCGCCGGTTCGGGCCCGAGGCCATTGTGCATTTCGGCGAGCAACCGTCGGCGCCTTACTCCATGATCGACCAGCGCCGCTGCGTGCTGACACAGGTCAACAACATCACAGGAACGCTGAACGTTCTCTGGGCGATGCACGAGTTCGTGCCCGCGGCTCACCTTGTGAAACTAGGCAGCATGGGAGAGTACGGCACGCCCAACATCGATATCGAGGAGGGCTTCTTCGAGATCGAGCACCACGGCCGCAAGGGAGTCTTCCCATTCCCCAAACAGCCCCTATCTTTCTATCATCTGAGCAAAGTCCATGACAGTTACAACATCATGTTCGCGTGCAGCGCGTGGAAACTGCGCTCCACGGACCTCCACCAAGGCATTGTCTACGGCGTGGCCACGGACGAAACCGAATTGAACTCGCGCCTGGCAACCAGTTTTCACTATGACGCAGTCTTTGGCACGTCCCTGAACCGCTTTTGCGTCCAGGCCGTGGCGGGCGTTCCACTCACGCTTTACGGCACGGGTGCTCAAAGACGGCCCTTTCTCAATATTCGCGACACCTTGCGCTGCGTCGAACTTGCCATCCTCAACCCACCCGAGGCGGGAGAGTACCGCGTCTTCAACCAATTCACCGAGACCTTCAGCATCTTGGAACTGGCCGAAACCGTCCGGCGCCAGGCTGAGAAGCTTGGCTACTCGGCGACCATCGAGCACCTCCCCAATCCCCGTGTGGAAGAGGAGGAGCACCACTACTGCCCCCGCCACCAAATGCTTCTTGACCTGGGACTGAAACCCCAACTGCTTTCGGAGGTTTTGCTTGACAGTATCCTCGTCACCATCCGCAGCCATGCGCACCGGATCCGGCGTGAGTCCATCTTGCCGCGCATTCAGTGGGACGGCGCCGCCGGCGTGGCAAGATCGGCCGACCGGCTCATGACCCGCCGTTCTTGGCGGTCTCCGTTCGGGCGGAACGCCCAGGGAAGCCGTGCACAGACAGAGCTGTTAGCACCGGCCTTAATGCGCCTTGTCGAATGACTAGCCACGGCAACACTAAACATGCCGTCAGGCACGGGTGATGGCCCCTGACGGGCTGTTGCCTCCTTACCCGCGCGAGCGCAAGGCACTTCCGCGGCAAGGCCGTTTCTCGTCAGCTTGACCGCCTCTGTCCAACTTCCGAGTTGCGCATCAGGGTGTTGCCCTACCCGTTGACAACTCCGTCGCATTCCGATGCATCGTATTCCCACTATGACGCTCTCCACCGCCGCTCAACACATCGTCCTCGCCCTCTCCGGCGAAGACCGCCACGGCTACGGCATCGTGCAGGAAGTCACGCGCCAATCCGGGGGCTCCTACAAATTTGTTCCCGGCACCCTGTACGACAATCTGGAAAAGCTCATGGAGCAGGGACTCGTTGCTGAAGCCCCTCGCCGCTCCTCCAAAGAAGATCCGCGCTGCCGCTACTGCGGCATCACTGCGCATGGCCGCCGCGTCTTCGCCCTGGAAATCGAGCACCTCGAATCCATCGTCCGCCCTAGGAGTTTCGCATGCCGCTAACTCTCCGCCGCTCTATCCGACTAGGACTCACCTCGGTCGCAGCCTTCATAGCGCTCCTCGCCATCGTTGGCTTCACCTCCGAGCAACTCGGCCGAAACCGTGAGGCTCAGCATCGCTTTCGCATCGGCCGTGCCGTCGATATTGGCGGCCGTACTCTCAACATCGATTGCTCCGGGGAAGGTTCTCCCGCCGTTATCATCATGCCTGGTGCTGGTGGTCGTTTCGGTGGTTATGGCGGCTACAACTGGCGCAAAGTCCAGCCCGAGATTGCCAAGCTCACTCGCTTTTGCTGGTACGACCGCGCCGGCGAAGGTTGGAGCGATCCTCCGCCCGCTCCGCCCACCAGCGCCTCCATCACACACGACCTCCACGAACTCCTTCAGCGCGCTCCGGTCCCCGGCCCCTACATTCTCGTCGGCCATTCCATCGGCGGTGATTTCGCACGCATTTACGCCGGCCGCTTCCCTGCCGAAGTCGCCGGTCTTGTCCTCGTCGATTCCGCCAATCCCGATCAGAATGAGCCCCCGTTCATGCGCGCTCCGATCAATCGCATGCCGACCTTCGTTCGCCAAGTTCTCTGCTGGGGTTCCCCCATCGCTTCTCGATTCGGCCTTCTGCGCTTTTTCACGCGCAACGAGCACGTCGACGTGCCACCTCAGTTCGCTTCGGACGCCGCCGTTACACAGGCCCTCCGTGACCAACTGGTGAAATCTACCGAAACCGAAAACGCTCAGGCATGCGCCGCCACGCAAAATGGCTCCATTAAGCCCCACGGTGGCAGCGGCAATCCGGAAATCGACGCCGCTGCCCGTCGCGTCACCAACCTAGGCAACATCCCCATCATCGTTCTCACCGCACTCCAATACGGGAAGCCCGACGATGATCCCCTCACTGCCCAGCAAATCGACCAGTTCCACGAAACATGGGTGCACCAACTTCAGCCCGCCCTCGCTCATCTTTCCTCGCAAGGCCGCCAAATCATGGTCCCCAACAGCGATCACGGCATCCCCGATCAAGCACCAGAAGCCGTCATCGACGCCATCCGCTCTATCGTCGACCAAACCCGCCGCACCGCACCCTCCGCAAGCGCCGGCCTATCCGGCCGCGCAGTTCAGCCGTCCGTTCCTTGATGGAATCGGAACATAATTCACAGCCGAGTCGTACAGACTCGGAGTTACCCAGCAATCCGGGAGCAATGGCCCCGCTTCGCCTTGCGTTTAGTTGGCGCGCGTTCCTCTCGGTAGCCACCGCGGCAACTCATGACTCGGGAGCTCGACGTCGTCAAGCTGACGTAAAACGCCCGACGCGTGGACGTGCCATTCCGGATGCACGGTCCGCCACTCCGACAACAGCCGGGCGGTCAGTTGACGGTAAGTCGGCTTGCCACTCTTCTGCCTAGGTGGCGATCAGGGACTCAGAGTGCGTGTAGGCCGTTTCTCGGCCAAGTGGGTGGCCTTGAGGTAGCGGCAGCGCAGAGGTACGCGGATTTTGCGTTCCTCTGCGGCTTTTAACTTATTCACCCCAACCCTTGGTAAGAGCCGCAGAGGAGGGCAGAGTGCGCCCACCTCTGCGCTACCCCGCTCTCGGCAATCTAGGGTTTGAAGATGCCGTCGATTCGACTGGTCCAATCCTGGCGAACCTGTTCGGCCTCGGCCGGCGTCGCGCCGTAGAGCAGCCACATCAGGGTTAGCATCGACGACTTCCCCGCCTTCTCGCAGAACATACTCAGCAGGGCGTGATTTCTTTCCGGGAACTCCACGGCGCAGGTGCCGGTAGCGGCGTTGAAGTGTTTAGACACCCCTTGCTGCATTTCCGGCACTCCCGCCACCAGTTTCTCCCAAGCTTGGGCGCGAGGCACGGGCAGCATCCTGAAGATACAGACATTGGTGCACGATGCCACGCCGTGCTCCACGCTATGCTTCAAGATCTTCAGGAAGACCGGCCAGGCTCCACCCGTCGATTCGAACTCTCCGTCAAACTTGGCAGTGGACTCAAAGCCGGAGTGGACCAACCGCAGGACCGTTGAACCTCCGCGGGCCTCAACGTAGTAGTCCACGACGCTGGGCGGCGCGCCTTCCGCACGGTCTCCCACAATTCGTATGTGCTGGTTCGGCTTCCACACTTCGATTCGCTGCGTGCCCTCCATGTCCGGTACCCACGCCACGGTGACGCTTCCGCCCTCGCCTGGCTCCACTTTCACAATGGGAGCAAACCAACTGGCGAAGCCCTGGCTTGTGCTCAAGGCTTCCCAGACTTGCTCCACGGTCGCGTCAATCTCGATTTCCATTTCGTGTTGACGCATCTGCTTTTTCATTTCAGTCTCGCTCGCCATGTTTTCTCCTTTTATTGAACCCGAATGGATTATTGAATCCGAATGGAATTGGTTTCTAACGGTTCCTCGCGCGTGATGGCTGGATACACGCCGCCGAAGAACCGAAACTTCCGCCCACCTTCGGCCGACTCGTCGTGATACTTGGAGGCAAGCCGGGCCACGTGCTCTGCAAGTTCTTCAGCGAATGCATTGCGAGATTCCGCCGACGCGAAACGAATCTCGACCTCCAACGCCATCGTTGAGACTCGCTTCTTCGACTTGTCCGGCGATTTTTGCGCACGCGTGAAAATCACCGCCAGATCGCGGATCGCCCGTGCCGCGAGCGATACCAGGTATGCTGCGGAGAAGCGATCGCGCTGCTGTGCGGGGTCTTGTTGCGCCGGGTCGATCGATCCCAATTTCCCCAGCGCGATGGGACTAATCACAAAACTTTGGGCCGCGGTTCGCACCACCCGTTCGATGCAATTGCCCTTCCGGCGCTCCTCGACCAGCTCGACGAGTCCGGCCTGCTCCAACTCGCGGAGGTGATACCCAATCTGCTGACGCGGCACTTCCAGGCGGCGGGCCACGCCGGCGGCCGAATCCGGCTCGGCGAGATGCTCCAGAATCCGCATCCGCGCGGGACTAAACAAGGTCGCCGCCACGTCTGCGCTTTGGATCACTTGGATGTCTGGTGTGCTGGCCATGGAGAGATTACACACCAATACAATTGTTCTGTCAAGGCAACTTTTTATGTCGGTATATCAAATGAGGAGGTTGCTCGACCACTTCCCGCGGGCCTTGATAGAGCCATCCGATAGAAAGAGGCAAATGACGGATTCGCATGGGAGGCGCACGCAAGAGATGCGGGAGCCAAAAGCCCTCGGGCGACCCTGCGACGGGAAGTTCATGCGGCGAAGGCGGCCCTGGAAGTGCGGGCCGGGGCGGTCGAGCGATGGGCCCTCGGGGAATGTGGACGCCGGCGGGCCCGCTGGGCAATCCTTAACGTCACGGCAGCGGGAAGGTCCGAACAGTAGAGAATCTCGTCCCCGGACGAGGCGGGCCGACCCTCGCAAACAGTGCTGCACAAAGGACCCATTCTGAACTGAGATAAAGCAGCCCTTAACGTAAATCTGGCTTGTGTCAACGCCGCGCGCTACGCATCGCCCAATTCAGATTACGATCCGCGCTCACTTGACTCTTCCGAGATACTTGTCCAGCCACTCTAGGACGGCATTCACAAGCCGTGTCCGCTGTCCCGTCACATCGTGGGGCGTGTCCAACACGACGTGCCGTTTCTCAGACTCCGGCGTCCCCAGCATTCGGAAAAATGGGTCTTGCGACTTCTCCACCGAGAACACGTAATCGTATCGGCCATTCACCATCAGCACCGGAATTCTGAGTCGCGGCGCGAAATCAGCCTGGTCACCGCCGGCAGGCGGCTTGTCAAGAAAGTAGCCGCCATCAAGGAAGATTGCCGTCCTTAGCCTGCTCTGCGCGATCGTGGTGTAAATGACTCCCTCTGCTGAGCCCATGCTCACGCCGAGATATGCGATTTTTTGCGTGTCGATGTCCGGGCGAGTGTCGAGATAGTCGAGCGACCGGCCAAGATCTTTCGAACGATTCGCGAAGTACGTGAGCGTCTGTGCTGCCCCCACGTACACGGTTTTCCCCTGTCGTTCGTACGTTCCGTAGAAGACGGGATAAAGAACCGCGCGGCCGCTCTGAACGATGTAGTCGAAAAAGTTGATATCGCCCAGCGTCCTGCTGTTCTGAAGATCCAATACTCTCGCGCTCGGCGCGAAAACTACGGTCTGATATGGCGGACGCACGCGCTTTGGCAGGAAGAGGTACGCGGCCATTCGCTCGTTGTTGTACGCCGCATCGTAACTGACTTTCTCCACGTGCCAGTCGTCAGTCTCGCCGACGATTCCATCGTCCTCCGCGTGCAGCGGCGTCTTGTCGTACGAGTACAGAGTAAGGTAGGCACGGAACACATCATCGGGCACGGGTTTGTACTTGGAAAAATCCCGTTCGAGAGCTTTGACGGGCCGAAGGACTTCCGCTGGCAGCGGCACCGTATTCCGCACGCAGCGGAATCCATTCTCGGGCGAGCGATCGAACGGCGAGAGGGCTTGGGGATCGGCATACAGATAGGTCTGAGAATTCCACGCACCGCCAAGAATGAACTTTGTCCCGTCGCCAGTATCGTTCTCAACCCATTCGCGCACATTGCCGGCCATGTCATACGTGCCGTAAGGCCCTAGCCCTTGGAACGTCCCGACGGGCGCGAGTTTGGAAAGCGAAATATTGCTGGTCCGAACGATGTAGTCGGTCTCATCAGATGATGCAGCAGCGTACCATTGCGCGAAGGCGGGCAGGCTCTTTCCCTCGAGCGCAGCGTACGCCGACGCCTCATACCAGCTCACGCCGGATACCGGGTAGTCGCCTTGGCCCTGCGGGTAGTGCCCGCCCTCCCACGCTGCGGGCCCTGGGCGCGCTGTGCTGTCTCGGAAGAGCGCCATCGCGTCCTCCCAAGTCATCTCGCGACCGTCCCGCACGAACGTCTTCGTCCAGTATTCGCGCTTTTCGTATCCGCTCGCGTCCACAAACTTCTGGTATTCGCGGTTCGTCACTTCGTAACGGTCGATGAAATAAGGTGGAAGACGGTACGGGCCAACGAGACCGACAAATTCGATGAAGGCCGTCCATGGGCCGCCGCTCACCCAGGACATCCCCACCGGCGCGGCTATCTCGGCGTCCAGAGCAAAGTTCATCTTCGGCACCGTGAAAGGAGCTGCCTCGTACTCTCCAACGCCCTGCTTCGACACTTTCCACCGGAAGTACCCGCTGGGAATTCGTACGTTGTTCAGCGGAGTGATCCCCAGCCGAAACCAGGCGGTATTGGGCGAAAGGTAGTCTTTTATTTCGACGGTTGCCCCGGGAGGAGACGACGTAATCGTCACGGGCTCGGTGTTTTGCTCCGCAATCTGCCGGAGCCGCGCGTCACCCGGCAAGTATTGCTGGCCCTTTTTCAACAGCAGAAATGCCGCCAGCGACAGGTGATCGTCCTGGAGTTCCGCGATCTGCGGGATCGCTTGCTCGCGCGCCCACTGCCGCTGCTGGGACCGGCGGTACAGCCATGCTCCAAAAGCAAAAAATATCGCGATTAGTATCGCGCTTGGAACCGCGTAGCGGAGTCCCACTCGCCGTTCCCGCGGCGCCGCCGGCGCGCCCGAGTTTTCGATTGCAGGTTTGAGGCGCCCTGCCATTCCTCCGGTTTCGATGTCGCGTTGCAGGCGCTTCAGGTCCGCCCGCACTTCGGACGCATGTTGATAGCGCAGGTTACGGTCTTTTTCCAGGCATTTGCCGATGATCCGCTCCAGTTCCGCCGGACATTCGGGATTCAACCACACCGGTGACGTCGGCACCTTGTTGAGAACCGCGTCAAAGATGAGCGCGGCAGTTGTCCCGGAAAAGGCGGGGTGACCTGTCGCCATTTCGTAGAGTACCAAGCCGAAGCTGAACAGGTCCGTCCGTGCGTCGAGTTCCTCGCCTCGCGCCTGCTCCGGCGACATGTACTCGAACGTGCCCACCGCCATCCCCATGCTGGTCAGCGATTCTTCGGCGGCAGTTTCTAGCGCCGACCTCTGGCCGCCACCCGCAGCCCCCCAAGACGGCGCAGCTACTTGCGCCAGGCCGAAGTCCAGAATCTTCGCCTGACCCCGCGTGGTCACGAAGATATTCGCTGGCTTGATGTCGCGGTGCACGATGCCCTTGGAGTGCGCCGCTTCCAGCCCGTCCGCGATCGGAATCCCCAACTCCAGCACTTCTTCCGTCTTCAGCCCTCCGGCAGCGAGCCGCTGACGCAGCGTCTGGCCTTCCAGACACTCCATGGCGATGAAGGGCTGGCCCTCGTGTTCCTCAATAGCGTGAATAGTGCAGATGTTAGGATGGTTGAGCGCAGACGCCGCCCGCGCCTCGCGCCTGAAGCGTTCCAGGGACTTGCGGTCCTTCGAGAGTTCTTCAGGCAGGAATTTGAGCGCCACGCTGCGGCCGAGCTTGGTGTCCTCGGCCTTGTAGACCACACCCATGCCGCCGCTGCCGAGCTTCTCCATTATGCGGTAGTGCGAAACCGTTGTTCCAATCATGATTTGGGAGGTCCCCTGAATACCAAAGAATCTTAGCACGACACGTCGAACACTATGGCAGCAAATCAAAGGCTCTCGAAAGCCGCCTCCGCGTCGCCGGGCGGACGAGTCCGGAACGTGTTTCGACCACTCGGAAGATCCTCGAATATGGACGCAGAAGAAACTAATCGCCTTCGCAGCGCAAACTACTGCCGGTCAGGGCGTTATGCCGATATTATGGATTGGGAATGATAAGTCGGCTTCACGTCGCGTAGCAGCCAAAGGCCCGTGTAACGCGCTAGCCTTGGATGTGGCGCAGGCCGGTTCCGAGCGGATGGTCGGACACTGGACGCTGCCTGGTACACCTCGAAAATCCGTTCCTGCTGGTCTCGTTATTTATGAACCCGTGGTTTGAGATTCAATCCGGAGTGACCAGATCTGTAGAGTCTGATATAGAGTTCTTACCGCCTTCCCGCCGATGAGGCTCCCAAGACGCCGGTTCCGCTCAGACTGATGATTTCGGCTCACTTTTATCCCGGCGCTGACACAGAGCAGCCAAAATGCCCGCCACGGAACACCGGGACGCAAAAAACTACTTGACAAACTATGCTTAATATGATAGGCTACCATCCGGTGGTTGGTTGTATGCTCAGGGCCCTCGAGACCCCGCCCGTGACTCCGCTGATTCTCCCTCCAGCGGCAATATGTCATTCCAGCCCTGGTCCGAGCTCCCCTCCTCGGATGAGGAGGGGTTGGGGGGTGGTGCGACTTTGCGTCCTTGGCGTTCTTTGCGCCTTGGCGTGAAACCGGATTTGATACCTTGAAAAATCGGAGAACAGAGCGAGAATGTCTATGAAAACAAACAGTCGAGAAGTTGCGAAGCCGAACCAGGAAGTCAAGCGGTCGGATGGCAACGGCTTGTCACTCTTCGACCCTCGACTCTCGACTTCTCGACTTGAATTCGACGGAACAAAGCGAGAATGTGTATGAAAACAAAGGACCGGCTCAGAAATCAACCACACCCCGGCCCCTCCTTACCCAAGGAGGGGAACTTCAAACTCCAGTCCTCGGATCAGGAGGGGTTGGGGGTGGTGCGACTTAGCGCCCTTGGCGTTCTTTGCGCCTTGGCGGGAAACAGGCGTCTTGCCGCAAAAGCGGGGAACGCCGGAGAATTTGGAAAGAGATGTTTTTTAGAGGGAACGAACTCAGTCATCTAAAGCAAATAAAGGAGTTAGCATTTTTCGAGTGCTCAAAACGAACTGGTTTTTGATGCAAACGAACTCAGAACGAACTCCAAAACGAGGCTGAAAGTGCGTAATCTCCATGGCTTCATCCTAGTATTCGCCTTGCTTGGAAGCGCTTCGGCGCAAACGCCGGCCCCCGAATACCGCAACTCCGCTCTCCCCATCGAGCAGCGTCTGGCTGACTTGCTGAAGCGCATGACGCTCGAAGAGAAGGTCGGCCAGTTGACCACCGCGCGCCGGGGCAACTTCGGCATCCTGGACACGACAGGGAGATTCAACGACGCGAGCGCGCGCCAGGCCTTCCGCGACATGTCCAGCGTCGACTCGAAGATAACTCCGCGCGCGCTCCGGATGACAATGCGGGGACGAAGGCAGGCAAAAATAACAAGGCCCGCTTCAGGAAAGCGGGCCTGAGAAAAGGGAAATAGACTGAAGTTAGCGCTTCTTCTTGGCGGGCTTCTTCTTGGCTGGCATATGATCCCCTCCTCTGGGGAAATCGGGACGATTTGCGGGGGAGGCCCAGAATTTAGTGGCCATCCCGGCCGACACCACAATATATAGTGGCCCGCGCCGTTTTTGTCAAGTGAAATCTTGCTCGCCGCCGTGCTCGATTCGACGCCGCGCGGTCACATGAATTTGATTCGCTTGTTCGCCGCAGACTCAGTGATGAGCTGCTCGAGGCGGCGAAATCGAGTTGCTTCCTGCTTGGCGCTCGCGACCCAGCCGATGGTCATGCGCTGATAGGAAGGAGGGAAATGCGTGAATTTCTCCCAGGCTGTTTTCTGCTTGCGGAATTGTTCTTCCAGTGGAGCGGGGAGCTTGGTGGGGAGTGCGGGGGTTTGGCTGCGAGGATCAAAGACCTCTGAGCCTGCGGCGGTCATCTTTCCTTCCTTGATCATCTTTCGGGCGCGCCCAACGTTGATGCGCGACCACGTGCTTTTAGGCTTACGCGGCGTGAACAGTCGCGCATAACGCGCCTGGTCCAGGTTTCTGATCTTGCCGTCGATCCACCCGAAGCAGATTGCTTCCTCGACCGCATCTTCGTAGGCGATTTGCGGACGGCCGATCTCCTTCTTGTAATGGACTAGCCAGACCTCTGTTGCCTGTTTGTGATTTGCCTCCAGCCACTCGCGCCACCCGCCTCGGTCTTCGACACACAACGTCTTCATATTGGCCTCAGTCTTCACATGCTGAATCGATTCCCGCCTTCGTGCGAACGACAGTACTCTGCGGCGGCGAAATCATGCATGGGTGTTTGCTGAAAGCTGACGGCTGAGAGCTGATCGCTTCTCATCACACGTCCAACCCGATCGACCGCATTAGGTCGAGCGCGTTGCTGGTCTTGACGATTCCAGGTTGCAGGCGGTAATCAAAAACCAGCTTCCCATCTTCGAACCGATCCTCAAAGTGGGCGTTGGCGGCGCGCGGGCCGAGTTCGGCGGCGATTTCGGCGAGCGCCAGGTCGTGCGTCGTCACGAGTCCGATCGCCCCGCGCTCGACCAGGCTGCGCACCATGGCTTCCGCACCGCGCCGCCGGTCGTGCGAATTCGTTCCTTGCAGGAACTCGTCCAGCAGAAACAGCACGGCGAGCGTTCCCTTGGTCAGGTCTACGATTTGTTTCAATCGCCGGATTTCAGCGTAGAAGCGCGAGATGCCGCCTTGCAGCGAATCGAGCACACAAATCGACGCGCCCACGGCCAGCGGCGACAAGCGCAGCCGTCGCGCCCGCACCGGAGCGCCGCACTGAGCCAGAACTGCGTTGATGCCGACCGCCCGCACGAACGTGCTTTTCCCCGCCATGTTGGGCCCGCTGATAATGAGCACCCGCAGGCCATCTCCGAAGCACACGTCATTTCGCACCGCGTCATGCTCTGACAGCAAGGGATGAGCCAGCCCTTCGGCTTCAAAGCAGGGCGAAGCCTGACTGAATTCCGGGATCACATCGGAGGGATGCTCGTAAGCATAGCAGCTCAACGACAAGAGGGCTTCAAATTCGCCCACCGTGGCCAGCCAGCGGCGCACGGCCGGGCCGGTCCTTCTGCGCCACATTTCAACTGCGCAGGCGCACTGCAAGGTCCAGGACACGAACAGGTCGATCGAGGCGACGAACATGTTGCCCCTCGAATCGAGATACTCCACCAACCGATTCAAGCGAGCGATCCAGCGTGAGGGAGGCCAGCCCTCCGAATCGAGCGCTCGGCGTAGTTCGATGAGCCGCGGGGTCGTGAATTGCTCGACCTCCAATCGCGCCAGCACACCGGACAGTAACCCCAGACCGCGGGCAGCGCTCTGGACGGCGCGCGCAACGCTTTCCGCGCGCGGGCGATACGCAAGGTTGAAGGCCACGTTGATGGCGCTTATGAGGAGAGCTGGGTACATTACTCCCCAAACCATCCAAACAACAAGACTCGCGAGCCACAGCCCGGCGAGGCCTGCCGCCACTAACCGCAACGGCCCAGACGCCAGCAGCGGATCGCCTTCGCCCCACGCCGCCAGACTTCCCGAAGGCTCGAGCGACCGCGCGTCCCCCGCCACCACCGCCAGGTCTTCGCGAAGGTCCAACCGCTGTCGCAACTCCTCAAGGGCGGCGTGGCGGCCACGGACCAGTTCGGGCGGGGCGGGCGCCAGCAGCCAATTCGCGAGTGTCTCCTGGCCGGCCTGGGTGCGCGCTGCGCAGAGCAGTTCGAACAGCGAACCCGTGCCAAAAAGATCGAGGTCGCGGCTGTACGGGTGCGTAGCGTTCTCGAACCGCTCGCCAGTTTCCCCGGTTCCCGCCCAGCGGTTCTCGAGCCGCGCCCGCGCACGCTCGTAGTAGGCCAGCATGCGTGAGCACCGCTCTCGCCTCTTGAGTACACGTTCGTGAATGACCGCCAGAACCACGACGGCGGCCAGAGGCGCACCAACCCAGAAAACCGAGATGACCTTGGCCGCCAAGGCCAGCCCGATCACGATCAGGGTTACGCCGCCCAGCACGAGTTTGCTGATCCCCAGGCGGTGATGCTGGTTCTCGTAATTAGCTTGCGTGGTCTTCAGGGCTGCGAGCCGGCGGCTGTACTCCGCCTGCGGGTCACCGGGCTGTGCTTCGGCGGGCTCTTTGTGGTTGGAAGCTATCGCCATGCAATAGGCAAGCAGACCGGCGCTGTAGGGACGACCCTACTCGGTCACCGCGGCCCCCGATTGGATTACGGTAATGCAGACGCGAGGAAGCCGCCGGTGACAGCGACGATCGGCCTTAGCTGTTGGGTGGTTGGATCGGCCTGCACGCCAAAGTTCTCCAGCGCCGTGGCGCCGAGTAGATAAAGCGAATCCGCCGGGGCAAAAATCACAGGGCATGTCAGCGATTCGTCGAGTTGAGGAATCGTGAGCACGGCCTCTCCGAGTAGCCGCCGATCGCGCCGCCCGTCCGCGAAAATAAAGTCCCGCGCTCGCAGAGGGCTGATGCCGATTTCTTTGAGCCGCCCTTCGGGTACAAACGAATAGAGCGCGCCGGTATCAACCCAGAAATTCTCCTCGAAGAACCGGGAGCGCTCGCTCGGATTCGACACTCGGACGCGAACCTGAAACATACCCATGGCTGAAGCCACCTGCATGAGCTCAACTGCAAGTATACCGGAACTGTTTTCGAAGTGCACGCCCACACGACTCCCACACGACTCCGGTCCTCGTAAGCCCCTCACAATATCCCGAGTTCCTTCTGTAGTACAAGACAGAGAAGATCCACGGCCGCCTCGCTCAGCAGCACAGAGTATGGTCTGGGCTCCAACTGCTCGATGAGTTCTACTCTTCTCGTCAGATCAATCGGAACGTTCTTATCCTGAGCCGCTTTTCGCAAATCCACACCGTGTGCAATCTTGCTTCTCAGCGTATAGAGATGTAGCGCGACCTCGCCGACAGTGTATTTCGGAGGCGGCACACTCGGGGAGTTCCAATCAGGGAAAACCCGGGTTGAGCTGGAGAGACGCTGGCACAGCTTCTTCTTGAAGTCGTTGCGGTCCTGACTGTCGAGGATCGCCTCCAACCCCATAACGGCGAACAGTCCCTTGATCAGCGGGTGGAGGTGTTCCAACGCGAACTGGAGCAGGATCACTGAGTTCCTCTGTTCTGCTGACCCGCTTTCCATGCGCGCCAAGACTCTTGGCATGAGAGCCTTCGACTGATCGATCAGATCAATGTCGAAGCGGCGGAGTACGGACCACTCGCCTGCAAACATCGGTGGCCGCCGCTCTGTGTGGTTTACCGAGACGTATCCGCTGCCAAAAGCGGTACCTTGAAAAATCCAGCCGATGCTCGGAACGGGTTTGACTATTTGGAGCGCCATCAGCCCATTCTGGAACCGGTTCGCTACTTGATCCGTCGGCAATGGCATGCGACTCTTGAGGCAGAAGAAGCAGTCGACGTTGTTCATGCCACTCTTCTCTGCGGTGCCCATCCAAAAAGAGTCGTCGAGGACACCAACCAGCTGCGGCGTTCTCTTCGAGAGAAGGAACTCATCGGAGAACGAGATCTCGGAATTGTCTCCGAGTTCTACGCCCGTCAAACCGGTGAACGTCAAATGGAATGGCTCAGCTTCTGGTTCTACTGCCATGGCTAAACCTCGCCAAAGCAAAAAGGCCGCGATTGCTCGCGGCCTTGGTTCTTTACTGTGAACTGTTGACTGTTAACTTGTCTTTGACAACTGAGTTGAGCAGCCACGCCCTTCTGAAATTTCAAATCCCAAATTTCAAATTTGAAATCCCAAAACGCCGAGCGTGCGCTCCGGGCCTGCCGAGCCGAAGCTCGACCCCGGAGCCGGTTCTCTCTTAGAAAGGAGGTGATCCAGCCACAGGTTCTCCTACAGCTACCTTGTTACGACTTCACCCCAATCATG